>Ga0247609_10000517_pt1 | contig 53054 bp, 40 predicted proteins | sample 172DNAGHGlowgp2_FD_193487 | JGI IMG/M metagenome (GOLD analysis project Ga0247609, IMG submission 193487) | Sheep rumen microbial communities from Palmerston North, Manawatu-Wanganui, New Zealand - 1728 DNA GHGlow gp2 | ecosystem: Host-associated > Mammals > Digestive system > Stomach > Rumen ... | reverse complement strand
GGAACTATTCCATAAGTCTGATTTATCGCCTGAACAAGAACAAGGCAAAATATCGTGGTAAGACTTCGATTAGAGAAGAACTCGAGCGACTATGAAAAAAGTCTTTCAATATCAGCATGATTCCATGCAGTGTGGTATTGCCTGCCTGGCTATGATTTGCAGGCATTATGGGAAAAGGTATTCTATAGACTTCCTTTCGCATATATGCTTTGCTTCAAATGAGGGCATATCGCTATTGGGAATAAGTCAAGCTGCTGAAGAACTTGGTTTTAAGACTATTAGTGGCAGAATTGTCATTAAGCAGTTGGCAAATTCTTTATTGCCATGTATCTTGCATTGGAATCAAAACCATTTTGTTATTCTATATAAAATAAAGAAAGGGCGAAAGTTCTACGTTGCAGATCCTGGCAAGGGGCTGCTAACATACAACTTGGAGGAGTTTAAAAGTCACTGGATCGGAACGACATCTAATAACGAGGAGAAGGGAATCGCCATGTTCCTTGAACCCACTCCACGATTCTATGAACAAAAGGAAGGACTTGAGAAAGACAACGAGAGGACTTTTTCCTTCCTGATGGGATATGTCAGTCAGTATCGAAAGTATTTCGCACAGATTCTGCTTGGACTCATCGTTGGTAGTTTCCTACAATTGGCCTTGCCATTTCTTACGCAGAATATAGTTGATATTGGTATTAAGAATAAAGACATCGGCCTTATATGGCTGATTCTCATAGGGCAGTTGGTCATTACAATCAGCCGTACATCTGTTGATTTCGTCAGGAGATGGTTGCTGCTGCACATCTCTATGCGTATCAACATCTCCTTAGTGAGTGATTTCTTTATCAAGCTGCTTCATCTGCCCATGTCATTCTTCGATACCAAACTGATGGGTGACTTGATGCAGCGCATCGGAGACCATTCAAGGGTCAACTCTTTCCTTACACAACAGACACTGAGCGTGGCATTCTCCATGATTAGCTTCGTGGTGTTTGGGTGTGTGCTCTTGGTATATAACAGGCTCATCTTTGTCATCTTCCTGCTTGGAAGTATTATCTATGGTGGATGGATGACACTGTTCCTGCAGCGCAGGAAAGTGATAGACTATGAACTGTTTGAGCAGCAGGCTATCAACAACAATAAGACATATCAGTTCCTGACATCCATGCAGGAAATCAAGTTGCAGGACTGTGAACAACGCCGTCGCTGGGAATGGGAGGATGTGCAGGCAGACCTGTTCAAGGTGCAGATGAAAAGTCTCAAACTCCAACAGACACAGGAGGCAGGTAGCATCTTTATCAATGAACTAAAGAACATCGTCATTACCGTAGTATCAGCTACGGCCGTTATCAACGGCAGTCTTACACTGGGTATGATGCTGGCCGTGCAGTACATCATAGGTCAGTTGAACAGCCCCATTGAACAACTCATGCACTTCATCTATTCTATACAGGACGTGAAGATAAGTCTGGAACGTATCAATGAAATACATTGTAAGGAAAACGAAGAAGATGCCCATCGGACAAAAGTTAGGTTCGAGAATCGAGGGCATGATATTTCTTTAAAGAACATTGATTTCAAGTATGACCCTCACGCATTGGCAAAAACCATCGAGGATGTAAGCATAAATATTCCAGAGGGGAAGGTTACGGCTATCGTCGGTGCCTCTGGCAGTGGAAAGACCACACTGATGAAACTGATGCTGGGGTACTACCCTGTTGCCAGCGGAAGCATAGAGATTGCCGGGAGTGACATCAAGGAGTATAATCTGAAATGGTGGCGCAGACAGTGTGGTGTTGTCATGCAGGACGGTGTCATCTTCTCAGAGTCAATAGCCAGGAATATTGCGGTGGATGACGGGGACATAGACAAGACAAGACTCGACCTGGCAGCAGAGATTGCAAACGTAAAAGACTTTGTGATGGCACTTCCATTGAAGTACGACACCATTATCGGAAAGGACGGAATGGGATTAAGCCAAGGACAGAAGCAGCGCATTCTTATTGCACGTGCCGTGTACAAGAATCCCAAGTTTATCTTTCTGGACGAAGCAACGAACTCCTTGGACGCAAGCAACGAAAGGATGATAGTGGAAAAGCTCAACGGCTTCTATCAAGGAAGAACCGTGGTCGTTGTGGCTCATCGGTTGAGTACCGTCCGAAATGCAGACCAGATTATCGTGCTGGATAAAGGGCGAGTGGTTGAAATAGGTAATCATGAGACTCTTACAGCAAAGCGAGGAGCGTACTATAACCTTGTAAAGAATCAACTGGAATTAGGAAATTAAAATTGGATAACGATATGGATAAGGATTTAGAGAAATTAGAGAATCGCAGCAAGAAAGTTCGTGAAATCATGGCAGAGCAACCCCCTTTTTATATTCGTTATGGTTCACTTGTAATTCTTCTAATATTAATGACAATCGTTGTATTTTCATATGTTTTGCTCAATGATTCGTAAGAACTAACCTGTTCTCGCCCCAATCAATGGTGATTAAGTTAAAAGTCAATCAATTCATGCAAAAATCAATTAAAAAAATCACATCAAAATGAAACAAAAGATCTTAATTTCAGCAATTTGCACGCTTACTATTTTAAGTGGATGTAACGATTCCATGGAGAATGACACTGTCTCCTCAATGGAGAAGCCAGAGGTGCGCGTGGCACAGACTCGGGCTGTTTGTGTTGACTCTTCATTAACCGAGAATCTGGAAGAGTTTATTATGTCTGACAGCATGATAAAAATGAGAGAATTGTATTCGCAACTGCATTCGCAACACAAAAAAGCTCCGGCAACAATCCAGGATTCATATGATGAAACTCTATGGAGCAATATGTATGCCATCCGCGAATTACCAGCAACAATAAAGGTTCGCTCCATTTCTACAACAGGCTCAACAACAGGTTATGTCAACCTCTATTGTGAAGGAAAGGGTAAGGAGGTTACACTAAGTAACTCTAATGATGCAACTAAGACACGTTTCCACATAAAAGTTCTACCTGCAACAACAGGAGTCCCATATCTAATATATTCTGAGGCTTCAGGGACACCCCTTACAGTTGGCTATTACACGAACAATCCTGATGACAAGATATTGATGGCATCGAAAGACAATAGCGGAACATTGATGAGTTGCGGTTGGGATTTGCTTAGATCAAGCACGTACAAGAATTATTATGCAATCCAGAGCGAAAGCTATCTCGGGCAGTCTGACCCAAATAATTCATGGTCAATTTTTTACTATGTTCTTGAGGCCTTTAGTGGTAACAAAATCCGTTATGCCCAGAGGCTTTCAAACAAGGCGCAACAAGAGTTTATTATAACTCCAGACAAACAGTTCGAAGTATATTCTTTGGAATACGACGTAAATTCTACTACAGTTTCAAAGACCACATTCACTAAGACGGCTACAGTAAAGAATGCCTCTTCAAACCAAAAGGACATAGATGTTCCTTTTGATTTCCATGTAACAGAGAATTCATTTTTCAGCAAGAGTGATTGGAATGTACACCTGAACTTTAGCAATCCACTTGTAAAATTTCGTCGTCCTTCTGTTATTGATGGAATCGTTATTTCACCAGATGGAAGTAGCCCTGTGGATGCAGCCTTCAATCCAGCCAACACACAATATATTGACCGACATATCCAGTATAAACATCCAATTCGCTGTAATGCTTCTTCTACCGCAAGAGTTACCTTGAAATTTGTGAAGTACAACGTATCAGTAAAATATACGGCAAAAGCCAAATATGAAGAAAATGGTGATAGAAGAGAGTGTGTGTTGAAAGGAACATGGTCTGGCAGTATCATAGAGGACCCCAATGAAATTACTCCAGAAGAGACCATTGTATATACTCAGATAGGGTCGGAGGGAGATATTGTCCTTTGATATTTCTTAGTTTAAATTTTCAAATAAATCACGATAATTATGGAAAAATTAAAATTTGCATTGGCAATAGTAATCAGCATTACTTGTATGGTAAGCTGTACTAATGACGACGATTATGTACAGGCCCTGACCCAAAATGAAGAAGCCGCCAATATAGTACTACAGGACAGAGATGACGCAGTTCCACATGCGAAGAAACTTCCTTTTAAAGCTGCTAAGCATATAGCTACAAGAAGTGCTTCCAATGGTGAGAACTTAATCGGTGACTCTGAAGCTATGCTGGGTCATTCGTATACCATTGGCAATTCAATACTCGGAGACATGGAGAATGTAAAATTTCCCGTCTTAGACCTTGCAAAAGTAAAAGCAAAATATCAGACATCAATAGTTAAGAAGGCTCTAAATTCCTCGTCTTCTTATTCATTTACCTACAATGGGATGTCAAGGTATGAGACTAATAGCCAGGTGTCAAAAACCGTAAAAAGTGGATTCAGTCTGAATGTTGGACTTTTCAAGATTGGCAGAGAGAAGAAAATGACTGAACTTTTCAAATCGTCATCATCTTTTGGAACAAATTGTGTCTATGGCGAATTGAATATTGAGATTAAAGGTAGTCAATATGAATTATTGTCAACAGCAGACAAAAGAAAGATTTATGCCCGTGAATGTTTAAGTCAGACATTCTTGACAGATTTGTATCGTGGGACTATCGGAAATCTAATTGATTCTTATGGTCCCTTTGTACTTCGTAGTTACATTACTGGAGGTAAAGCAACTGCCCTTTATGCAGGAAAATCAAAGGCAGGCTCAGATTCTCAGACACGGGAGCAGGGACTGACCAAAGACATCAATGCATCATTCTCATGGAAATCTGGCTCAAGTTCTAATTCTGCGTCTGGAAGTCTGTCCTTTGGGAATAATACAGGGTATAGTAGTTCTTCTCAGTATGAAACACAAGAAACTGAAATCTATATTCAAACATTTGGAGGCTCCCCTACACTGCAAACCATTATCTCTCCAACGAAATTAGAGAATCTGTCGATAGATTTAACCCCATGGCTTAATTCGCTGAACAACAGCAATACATATACCTTAATCGATGTGACATCTGGCTATAAGGAAGAAGAGTGCGGGCTGTTTCCGATGTCTGATTTTGTGTTAGAGAAAAATTTCAAATACAGAATGGATGACACAACGAATGGCTATCTTGAATCCCTTGACGAGGTTGTAGACCCCAAATTTGAAATTGTAAAAGTCTTGGCAAGAACGACGAGTGCCGGTGAAAATTTATATGAGGTGGCGGCAATATTGACAACACGTCAGGGCGACAAGATTGTTTTAAGCGATGGGGCATATGTAAACTCTACTGATGCCGAACTTCGTGCTAACAATAATAATCAAACAATGATGAGCAAGGTTCAGGAAATATTTGCTAAGAAAAAAACAATATTCCAAGGGCTACAATTTACGACAAACTATAATACCACATATAACCCCAATGTACGCAAGCCTCTTTGTGTTCGTATGAGTGGCTTCAATGAAGATAACATGTATCTGTATGAGGATGCGAACTCTCATATGCGCTATATCTATGACCCTACTCAAAAAATAGCTCTCTCATATCTTTATGACGAGGAATATGAAGATTACGTCTTAGATTATTATGGTATTCGAGACTGGGTAGAATCTATGCCAAAACGCAAGATTTCCATGATGATACTGCAGAATTATACAATAATCGGACTATAATTCCAGAAAAAATGAAATATATACAATATTTTTTAATCCTAATTGTTGTTTTCTATATGTCTGGATGCCATGACAATGACGAAACGGATAATATCGCATGGAATCAAGAAGCTTTGTTGCTGATTAAGGATGGTATAAGCGCAGACTATAACAAAGCCGACATGACCTTGAAATTCACAGCGAGCCATTCTGACGTTTCCGTCTTGTCAGACGTCTCTTGGATTGAAGCAACTGTTGCTGTGACAGATGGCATTGGCGAGCTGAATATCCAGCTGTTCGAGAACTCCGACATCTTGAACAGGCAGGGAACTGTGACCTTGCTGGCACAAGGCAATAAAACGATTATCCACATCACCCAAAGAGGTTTCCCACATGTTATCCCCGAGAACGACAGTTACTATCATAGTTGTGAAAGTGGGGAAATAACGGTGAAGGTAAAGGCAGGCTCTCTCCCTACCGTTGAAACATTTCCTAAAGACATTGAATGGATTGCGGTTCGTCAGATTTCGTCGGTAGGAGAAAATGAGTATGCCATCACTCTGACGGTTGACAAGAACGAAAGTCTTGGACGCATCGCATCGTTGCGCTTCAACATTGATGGTAGGTCGGCTAATGCGACTTGCAGCCCCTGCATCATTCAGGAGCCTGCTCCATTAGCAGAGCATGTGGACATCTCGATAGATAAGCCAGGCATGCTTCCCGTTCTCTTAGGAAATAACGCAGGCAACATCGCAAACATACGGTTACTAAAAATATCTGGTGCGGTAAATAGGATTGATCTCCCTGTCATAGCGCGTATCTTCACTGCTGATGACGACAGCTTCGCGGAGAGGCCCATTGCCATTGATCTTTCCGATTGCGCCTTCGTCGCGGGTGAAAAGAACCCCCTTGAATTCTATGGATGGAAGCCAACGGAGATTTATGGGGATGTGACACTATCTGCTATGATTCCTCGTGATGTGTTCACAAATGCAGCCAATCTGAGCGAGATTGTCCTCCCTGAAAGCCTGACCGAAATTGGAGCTTCCGCCTTCGCTGGCTGCAAAAACCTCAAAACGATTAGGATTCCAAGGTTGGTGGAAACCATCGGCAGCAAGGCATTTTATGGATGCTCCAGCTTGAAGGAAATAGAAATCAGCGATGATTCAAATCTTAATTCGGTAGGTAATCAGGCATTCACCACGGGTTCTCTACTAAGCAATCTGACAATCCCTGCTGGGGCAATCAATATCTCAAGCGAGACTTTCCTTGGCTGCGAGGTCACGCGTCTGCACCTAAAATGGCCAGAGCCTATTGTTGTAAAGATTGTCCCGAAAACAGACGGGTGTACACTTCTTGTGCCCAAAGGGACAGCCGATATGTACCGAACAGTGCAGAACTGGTGCTATTTCAACGAGATAATTGAAGAGTAACAAAGATGTGACAGTATTAAGGATTTCTATTATTCCGAAGTAATGGTTTTCCTACAAATTTAGCGCATTCTTTCACGCACAGGAAACATTATTTTAAGGATGTCCATACTGCGAAAAGTGAGAGGCTTCCGAAATACAAAAAGAGCAGAAATTATAACAAATTGAGTTTTATGAAAATTAGTAAATTGTTTTTCATTATGGGGGTATTAACCTGTATATTACTCCCATCTTGTTCTAATGATTATCAGCCATTTGCTGATGAACAAGCAAAAGGGTTGGAACCAGGCGTTGTTTTCCATAGTAAGGTTTTGCATTCAGAGAATGCAAGGGTAACGTATGATAGTCTGAAAAGCTTTATACAAAGAACGCATACAAGAACTTCTGCCAATTCCGAGTACCCTGATTATTATGGAGGTTGTTATGTGGACTCAGAGGGAAATCTTGTAGTGTTATACAAACACAAGAACGTAAACTTGCAAAGAATTCAATCCTTACAAGCCGCAGTTGGCAAGAGTGCTGCAAAATTAGAATCATGCGATTTTTCCTATAACGAACTATTGGAGGTAATCAGAGGAATTGATGAATTTCATAGGAATAATCCTGATGACCCAAATTCAATAAATTCAACCATTTATTATTTGAATCCTTCAATCAATAGAGTTGTTGTGTGTCTGACAAAGTTTAGTGAACAGACTGTTGACGAGTTCAAAGAACATGTGTCAAGTTCTTCGTCTATCGTTTTTAGAGAACTCGCACAAAGTTGTGAAAATGTATCGCTTACCATAAAGTCGGGCAGTAAATATTACGTCGGAAGCACAACAACGTTTGGCTCGTTTGGTTATAGGGCAAAAAAATATGGAGGCAATGGATTTGTGACATCAGGACATGTTATCTCTGTAGGACAGACAGCAACTACGAATAGCGGAAGCACAACGATTGGCAATTGTATCATGTCCCAGGTTAATAGCTCTATTGATGCGGCATATGTTTCAACAGGTTCTAATATTGTTCCGAGCAATATCATTGCTATTGATGGAGGGACATTGTCTGCCAGTACATACAGTCCATTATACGGCGAGACAGTGAACCTTATGGGAGCTACTACACTTGGCACAAGTGGTGCTGTTACAGGCATTTCCGTATCAATTTATGACACAGAAACGAAACTTACCACAAGTGATTTGATTCAGGTAAATTGCGCCAGTCTACCTGGAGACAGTGGAGGCATTGCCTATGTAACAAATATGTCTGGGCAAAACATTCCTGTTGGTATTATTAAAGCAACAAATGGGACAAATACATATTGCGTGTATGCCAGCAAAATAAACACGGCATTAGGAGTTACGATGTATTAAACTTTATGCCCTTGTCTCCGTCGAAATGTTAGGAGGCAAGGGCAACAATTTAGATTATGAGAACTTATCTGACATTATTATTCATACTGATGCTTGTTTGCTGTCGCAGCAACTACAAGTCAAAAGACGCAATTGGCCTTACAGATGTGCATGATACGATTATTAACGACAGTTGCATAAATCTATATACAAACACCCGCCAAAAGCCTGGGGTCTATGCGGAGATTCTAAACAAAATGATTTCCATTTCATCTGATGATATTAAGGTGGTTATCCAGAACAACACTCATGATAGTATTGAATTCGGCGATATGTATTACTTAGAAGAAAAAGTCAACAATCAATGGCACAGGATACCACTTGACATTGACACCCTTGGCAATATGATAGCATTCAATGCCATTGGATATTCTCTGAAGCCTCAACAGTATGTTGTAAAGGATTACAGTTTGGTAAAAATTGCACATAAGTACAAAGCTGGCGATTATCGAATAATTATCCCATATTCTATAGGAGGGAATGAGTCGGAAATGATTTCAGGGTTTTACCTTGTAGATTAGATAGTGGCTTCATTTACCTAATTTTGCAAAATACAGAACGAATTCCTTACGGTTGTGGTTTACCGTACGTGAATATAGAATTTTCTTCCAATCAGCGAGATAGTTGGCCTAAACAATATCTATATTAGTACAGATAGCATCAAATAACTATTTACGGTGGGAGTTCCTGCAACTTCCACCGCAACCCACCGAAGGATTTTGGAAACATTAGGCTCGACCTCATCCGCTTCGTCTTAAAGACAAGGTTAAGCCATAGAGGTTAAGATAGAGTGAGCCTGACGGACACTGTGTCTGCTATCAGGCTCACTTTGTAAAATAGCAGTTTTTATGAGACTTTCTTAATCTTCCAGTTGTTCCGCCAGTTCTTCACCGAACGGGGCACAGAAACAGGTGCTATGCCTTACGGGAACTTGCATCAGATTCAGATGCTCGTTGAGTTCCGGGTTGTTCTCAACGGCAAGAAAGTCGTAGCCGTAGCGAAGGGCAACCTGATTCAAGAACTTGGCGAGGCTACAGACGTGCCGCTTCTCGTGGGACTTGAAACTGGCGGTGACGAGGATAACGCACTTGTCTGGCAGTCCGTCACGTCCTTTGGTATAATCCCAGAAACGCATGTAGAGGTGGATTCCTTTCTCGCGGATGAATACGTTGAAGCCCACTTGGTGACGCTCAAAAGCGATGTCGTCCATACTGATGCCGTAGTTCTGATAGAAGTAAACGGCAATGTCAAACATTAGATTCTTCTTCATTTTTTGATGGTTTTAATTGGTTAATAACTTGTGTGTCATTTGGGTTTATATCCTCATGCCACGTTTCTTCTTTTTCCTGAGCCGCTGCTGCTCTGCCGCAAACTCAGCCTCCTGTGCTGCCGTTGCGTCATAGCCAGACGGAGTAAACAGACTGCCGATTCCAGAAGCAACACTCTCAACGGTACTTCCCTCATGCCTCGGTGTATGCTCTTCCTTCCAGATAGGTATCGGCTCTGGCTTTGGACGGGGTGGAGTATATGCCCGTTCCGTATGCTGCCGCTGCTGGTATTGCTGTTGGTACTTCTCCTTAAACCTGCGGTTGCGCTCCATCTGCTTCTCAATGGTGGCGAAACTGAACTTGCGGTCAATCTTCGAGCCAGAGAAAACATGACCGTCCTTGAAAAACTTCACGCCCTCAATTCTGCTTCCCGTCTTGCTGTACTTGAAATCCGCCTGAATGCCATGCTTTAGCAATGCCTCGCGCAGTTGCACCCATGAGGTAGCCTTGGGCAGTTCCTGTTTCAGAGCCTCATAGATGTCATACTTGGCCCGGTCGTGTGGACGCAGCCTCTCCTTGTTCACATGTTCCTTGCCGTCGGCCATGTAGAGACCGTATTTCTCCGTCAGTTCCTTACACACCTTTTCGTTGCGGTAACGGTCGTTTTTGTCGGAGATAGTCCTGCCGTCGTTATCCACCCGGTTGAACACGATATGGCAGTGCGGATGCTCACGGTCGGTATGGCGGGCAATGATGAACTGCGTGTCGCGGATGCCCATCCGCTCCATATACTCGTAAGCAATTTTTACCATCAGACGGTCATCGTTCCTTAGCCTGTCACCGTCCTCTGGCGAGAAACTGAGGGAGATATGCCCGACGGTGTTCTTCACCTTGTCATTGAGCAATGTCTGTAGTTCAAACTGCTCCGCCATCTCCTCGGGAGTGCCGGAAACTCCCTCGCTTACCAACAGCCTTGCCTTATCCTCACGGAGAACGTAGGCAACGCAACCAGCAAACTCAGAGCCTTTAGTTATCTTACCTATCATCCTTTATCCGCTTTACGATTTGAGATATACGTGCCGAAAGATTGCGGCAGTCGTCAGCTATCATGTGGAAACCGTAAGCATTAGCCTGTCTTGCCAACTGGTTGAGGTTGGTCGCCTCGCCAATCAGATTTCTCAACACGAAGAGCGTGTCCTTGTCTATACGCTCCCTTACGTGTCCGTTCATTATCAACTGTCGGATGACCTCGCTCTGTGTCCTGTGGCTCTGTCTGGCGAGTGCCTTCAGCCATCCGTTTTCATCCTCCGTCAAGCGGAGTGATATTGTCTTTGCTTTCTTCATCTTTTCTTCATTTTGGGGTTAATGTTTCCTGTGACCATCGGGAGCGAACACCCTTTTGGGGTGGCAAGTGGGGCGGGGGATGTAATACACCGCCATAAACTTGCTATCCCCAAAATGTTCGCCAACTGTCTGTCCTTTCTCATATATGCATCATCCATCTTGCGTTATAGCGTTCCAACGTTGGATAGTACCATCCTTCCATCCATGAACTGGCTGTAATTGAAACAGGTCTGCCAGTTTCCCGAGGGAGGGATTGGCTTGCTTTATCTGCTCGAACCTGCCTTCCACGGTCTCGATGTCGAGCAGGAAGTCTGCAATGTCAAGCCCCTGTATCCGTTGTTCATCCGTCGCTGCCCTTTCCAAATAATCATACAGATGGATGTCAATTCCGAGACTTCTCATCATCGGTATCTTGCTTCGCCAGTAGTCAGTTGCTCCGAGGTCGGGGAAGAGGGTGACGGTGCGTCCACGAAGAACATCCAGGCACTGCTCATGCAAGCAGCCGTTCTTCCCTCCTGATGCAATCCACGTAAACTGTGGAAGATGGGCAGTGCAGACGAGGGCGGTCTTCTCACTTTCAACCAACGCTATCGGTTTCATTTTGTCGGAGGTCAGAAGATGCTCCCCGAAGAAACACTGACGGAGATTGAAATCCTGAATGTGCAGCGTGGAGTGTACCCATGTGACGTGGCAGAACGGCTGTTTTATTCTTTTCCCTGTCTGCGGATTGTAAAGAATTATCTTGCCCGTCCTTGCCTTGCCGTCCGTGTCAACCTGCCAGAAAACGGTTGCGCCCTGCCAGTGCTTGGAGGTGCCGACATGGTATCTCCGCATCAGTTCCATTGTCTTGTCCCTCCCGAATCTGAGGCACAGGAAACGAAAGAGATTGTTGGCTTCGTAGTGCTGCATGCTCGCCTTTATCATCTCATCAGGGATGAAAGATGTTGGCTTGGGCTGTATGATTGTCTGGGGAGTGTGTGCCGCATACCGTTCCTCAGATAGTCGCTCCTGCTCATGAGGATTGTCCTTGAAATATTCGCTTGGGGCATTGTGATACCCGCAACGCTGCTCATGGTCGCATCGTCCGACATAGGGAGGAAACTGGATTTTGCCCTCGGTGTCGATGTAGCGCGAGAAGCAACGCCTCTGCTTGCACTCAGGACATGTGTGTCTGGTGCTGATGCCCTTGTAGGGCTGTAACCTGAATCTGTAGTCGCTCATATTTCTTCTTTTGTCAATGCCGCACTATCTGCATTTTCCGCATTTTGACGGGACAAAGTGCGGAAAGTGTGGAAAGTGCGAGGGGTTAATGCCTATAGTTTTGAGTATGCGCCATGCCGTTCGCGTTTGAAGAGGATGCCGACATTGCGGCTGAGAAAGTCCTTGAAAGCCCTTTCCTTCATCCCTTCCCTGTCTGCCAACTCCAATCCTTCTGCCGTCGTGAACTCCTGCGGCAACTGGTGTAGGATGGACAGTTGTTGGGTGGTCAGCGATTCCTCATTCATCATCCCCTGCACATTGAGGGCAGTCATACGGAAATACTCGGTCAGCAGTGTTGCCTTCTCCACAGACTCTGCATCGATGGCCTCCTTGCTGGCCTCGCCACAAGCCCATCGCATCATCTGGATAATCAGACAGAAGCGTATGAGGTATGTTTCCAGTTTGCAGTAGATACCGACAATAACCTCGCTCGGCTCCGTGTCGCACATTCCTGCCAACTTATGCTGATACTCATACAGGACTGTACGGGCTTCGGGCTGGAAACAGAGAATATGGTACGGCTCAATGCCATCCGATGGTGGCAGGAACTCCAGATGAATCAGCCGTGATAGGATTTCTTCCCATTGCTGGTCTATGTCCTCCGACAGTTCGCGGTCATTCCACCGTATTTTCTGCTGGTCGGAGGGCAGGACAAACAGGATGCGGTCAGTAAAGCCATTGCAGGAACGCTCGCCTTTTGCCAGTTCCCCTAAGATTTTCTTCTGTATGGTGCCGATGACGGAAATGTACGGTCGCTTGATGAACACGGAACTGCTTGCGCTCTTGCGGTCGGAGATGGTTGTCTTGGCACTGAACACGGAAAGCCAGAACTGTTCCTCGGAACCGTTGTTGTATCGGTTGAAGTTCTTAAACCATGCGGACAGTTCATCAGCCCAGAGGCAAAGCCCACGCTGATTCTGGGCATGAATCAGGCTCAGACCTTCGGGCGTGATGTCGGAAACGAGGAAACGCTTGCGGACTGGCTCCTGCGGATATTCCGTCAGTCCTGCCTCGGTGCGCTCCCTGCGGGTCATCTGCATCAGTTCCTCATACCGTCTGTAGTCCTGCTCGAACTGGATGCTCTGCTGATAGTCATACGCCAGATAGGGCTTCATGGCAAAGGACAGGGGATGGCTCTTGTTTGCCCCGGGCCTGCCGACCAGTGCCATATAGAGGATGGCACTTTCCAGCCAGCCGTTCTTCACCTGTACCAGATGCGTGTTGCCAATCCCTACGGCTATGGCGGTCAGCATGGATGCCGCCACATAGTCAATAGGGAAACTCTGGCACTCATGCAACTCTTGGATGATGTGCCGAATGGGCTGCGGAAAGACACTGACAGGGAAATCGATGCCGTTCAGTCTCAGTCCGAAATCCGTCGCATTTTCAAGGATGCCTTGTGGGGTAAGAGGACTGCTCATAGGCTCCACCTCCTTCCCCCATAGAGTTTTCCCTCACTGATTACTTGTAGGCTCCGTCCTGCAGCCCTGCACTTTGCGCACTTTCCACATTTTTGAGGGTCAAAGTGTGGAAAATGCAGAAAGTGTGAGGTCATGAGCCTGCCTTTCGGCTTTTCTTTTCTGTTTCTTCTCATTTTTGTCATAAGTGTTATCTATGTTATTACTGCGGTCATTGTATCGAGACGACCGATTATCTCCTGCAAAATTAGTGCGCTCTGTATTACGCTCCAAGGAATCGGTTTCTTGTTCCCCATTCTGCACAAGATAGTTTCAGACCTATCTCCAAACAGGTACTAACTTCCCCGTTTCTCCAAGTGCCTTTGATGTATTGAGAGCTACATCCCTGCCATATATATAATAAAGGTGGGGCGACACGGAGCGGTTTGACTTATGCAAAGGTAGCGTGTCTGCGTAGAGGAAAGCAAAACAGAAAGGACAATGGCTGCAAGTGGCGGTGAGGTGGCTTTAAGTGGCGGTCTGGCACTATTGCAGCAGTCGACTTGTCATCGTACCTTTGCACCGGAAATAGGAAGCATCGGAAAAAATAGCAGAAAATGTATATAGCTATATACATAGTATAAAATTCGGCAGTACAATTCGCCGTACCTTTGCACACGAAAAGTTAAATCCGCGTTAAAAGCGGGCACAACTTACTAACAAGTTGCGAACTGGACCGAAACGAAGGAGCTACCTTTGCACCCGGACAGAAGGTTCAGAATGGCAAGGTCTGGCAGAAAAAACATACATTGTATGTACATAGTATGAAAACCGACGGTGAATTGTTCGCTACCTTTGCACCGCCAAACAAAAAAGTTGGTGTCAACTTGATATAAAGTTGATATTCGGTGTCGGTAGGAGTGGCTACCTTTGCACCGTCAGAAATGGATGCCGTGAGTCGGATGAGAAAGAAAATTATTGTCACGGTGATATAACGGTGACAAAGAGTGAGAAAAATAGTGCCTACTTTTGCAGGCGAAAACGAAATAATTAGTAACAAATAAAATAAAGAAAAGAACCGATTATGGAAGTTATTTCAATGGAGCGCAGTGCCTACGAGGAACTGCAGACGAGCTTCGACAGCTTCGTCAATGAGATGAGGGCTATGGGAAACCGTAGCTCCGAGAAGGGAATGAGCCAGTGGCTCGACAATCAGGACGTGTGCCAGACACTGAACATCAGTCCGAGGACGTTGCAGACGTTCCGCGACAACGGGACTCTGGCCTACTCCCAGATTCAGCACAAGATTTACTACAAGGCCGAGGATGTGGAGAATATGCTCCACATCGTGGAGGACAGGAAGAGGGAGGCCATCTGGCGGAAGCGCAGCAAGCAGAATGAGAATGTCAAACAATAAACTATAGCCATTATGAATGAACTGATTATGAGCCACAACGTGGGCGTGAAGAATGCGCTGGAGAACATGCAGGAACTGCTGAAACTCTACAAGGACGTGACAGAAAACTACCGCCCGCTGCTTGACGGTGAGCGGTACCTTACAGACCAGGAAACAGCCGACCTGCTGAAAGTCAGTCGTCGTACATTGCAGGAATACAGGACAAATGGAGTGCTGCCTTATTTCCTTCTGGGCGGCAAAGTGCTCTATCGGGAGAGCGATATTGAGCGTGTCCTGCAAGAGTGCTATCATCCGGCATGGAGAAAGGCCATGTAAAAGACTGACTGTCAAGAACGGGGCAGATGTCTGGTGATTATGCCATTCATCCGCCCCGTTCTTCTTGTTTATGGAATTCTGCTCACTGGCATTTTACCGCAGTCAGTATGACTTGAAAAGGCTTATGGTTCCGGCTGATGCGCTCCTTCAGTTCCCTGCGGACAGCCCTCGCATGGTGGCTATTCAGATGGTATGCAAGCAGAAGCACCACCTCAAAGTTGTAAACCGTCAGATAGACATTCTTCCTTATCTTGAGGGTCTGCTCTGCCTCATAAGCCTTGACCAGTTCCTCCTTGTAGAGATTGCCAATAGCAGCCCTCAACTTGGGAATGAACACACCGAAAAGGTCTACCAGTTCGCTGTCGCTCATCCAGATCTCTCCGTCTGGTATTCTCAGACTGTTGTCATCGTTCCACGTGATGATATTTCTTTTCATAATCCTCTATACGTTTTGAGTTATACCTTTGAATGCCGCATTGAGCTTGTTGCCAAACATGGTCAAATCGTTGTTGAGCTTTTGGGTAGTAATCTTGGCGTATATCTGGGTCGTGGTGATGTTGGTATGCCCCAAGACACGGCTTACACTTTCGATGGGAACACCATTCGTCAGAGCCAAGGTCCCGTAAGTATGGCGCCCGCAGTGATACGAGATTTGCTTCTCGATGCCACATTCTGCCATCACCTTTTTGAGTTTCTTGCACATTGACCAATAATTGATTTTGCCAAACACCAGTTTTTCTTCTTGAAGGTACTTATAGCGTTCGATAATTTGCAGAGGTACGTCCATCAGCTTCACCTGATAAGGAACGCCTGTCTTATGACGTTTCGACACAATCCACTTGTCACCGTTCACGTCAATGATTTCGTCCGTTGTCAGTTCCTTCATGTCCACGAAGGAGAGAGCTGTGAAACTCACAAAGACAAAAGTGTCACGAACGAAGGCCAGTTCCGAATCTTCGAACTCATGCTCCATCACTTGCTTCAGCTCATCTTCTGTCAAGTATTCTCGCTCCTTGCAGTTTGGACTGATGTGGAACTGAGCGAATGGGTTGCGGGGAATCTTGCCGTTGTAGTGCGCTCTCATGACAACTCCCTTCAGCCACATGCAGGCTTTCCATATCGTGCCATTAGCCAGACCGCGCTCTGAGCTCAGATAGGCTGCGAAATCCTTGATGAACTCAGGCGTAAGCTCCAGCATCGACATGTCGTTGCGGTGATACTGGAACTTCATGAACTCTGCCACCTTGTTCCTTGCATCCCTCATAGACCAGTAGGTGCCGATAGCCCTGTCCTTGCCAACACGTTTTTTCTGGCTTTCGCAATCACGGTCGAATGCTTTCAGTAGTGTCTCGTAGTCGCTGCCAAATCCTTGGTAGGCATTGCGCACCATCTCTGCCGTGACGAACGCCTCACGGTCACAAAGCCGTTGATAGTGCTTGATTATTTGTGCCTTGATATTGTCAAGGTCAGCATTGAGGCGCAAGGCTTCTTTGCTCCGCCCTTTGGCGCAGTTGCCCTTCACGTCCCACATACTCAATGGAACATTCTGTTTGCAACTGAACTGCGACTGCGTTCCGTTGATTGTAACCCGCCCCATTACAGGGACAATACCATCTTTCTCCTTTCCTTTGTTCACGTAGAACAGAATTCTGAATGTACTTCTACTCATACTCCTAAATTTTTGGCTGCAAAGTTAATATTCTTTGAGCATCCATCGTATAAGCAAAATATGGCAGTTCAAGGAATAAGAAACCTGTCCTGTTAAATCTCACCGTTCTGCTACGTATCAGCATCTTTTCGAGACTTACCATTACCCCAATTTGGGGTTACGATTTAGAGACCCAACTTTCGCTTCAATCCGCTTTGGTTTGCTTTTTCGTCCCTAACTGAACTTCCTCGATTTTCCCCGCTTTGCCTTTATTTTAGGACTTCTTCGCGTTAATCTTCCAAAATTGCTTTGTAACGTCAGTGTTTTTTTGTAACTTTGCCAATCAATAAGAAAGTGATCACATCTTAGCAAAGAATGAGGAGATGAAAGTTTGTGTGTTTTGTTCTGCAAATCATGACATTGATCGTGATTTCTATACGATGACATGGGAGTTGGGACAGCTTTTAGCCCATAACGGGCATACTTTGGTATTTGGCGGCACCGACATGGGACTGATGGAGTGTGTGGCTAAGTCGGCCCATGAGGCAGGTGGCCAGGTAATAGGGGTAGTGCCCTCGAAAGTGGAGGAGAACGGACATGTCAGTGAGCACGTGGATGTGCATATTCCCTGCGACAACCTCAACGACAGGAAGGCTCTGATGATGGCACAGAGTGATGTGTTCATCGCTTTGCCTGGTGGTATTGGAACCCTTGATGAAATATTCTCTGTGGCTGCCTCCGCAACGATCGGTTATCATCAGAAACCTGTTATTCTCTATAACATGAAAGGATTCTGGAACTCGCTTCTTTCCCTTCTCGACGACCTCACAAATAGTAAGATGACACGCAAACAGTGGCAGAACTATATCAAAGTGGCCAATAGCATGGAGGAAATCCAAAGTCTTCTTGAAGGATGAGGATGGCTGCACTGACACCAAATAATCAATGGTTGTTTTTCCACAAAACATTTGGCTATGTCGTGAATAATACTTAATTTTGCGGATGATTAATCTACAGAAGTATGCGGAAAGTAATTGGAATTGGTGAGACCGTACTCGACATTATCTTCAAAGACGGGAAACCGATCGGTGCGGTGCCAGGCGGAAGTGTGTTCAATGGAGTGATCTCCTTGGGGCGTTCAGGTGTGAGTGCCTCGTTTATCAGTGAGACAGGCAACGACAGGGTGGGCGAGAGCATCATCCGTTTTGCAAAAGAGAATGGTGTGAACGCTGACAACATCAATGTGTTCCCTGAATCGAAGTCACCCATCTCTTTGGCCTTCCTTAACGAGAACAACGATGCGGAGTATCTGTTCTACAAGGATCACCCGCACGACCAACTCGATTTTGTCTATCCGGATATCCAGCCCGACGACATCGTCATGTTCGGATCCTTCTATGCCGTGAATCCCGTGATTCGCCCGCAGGTGTTCGGCTTCCTCGACTATGCCCGTCAGCATGGCGCCATTTTATACTATGACGTGAATTTCCGCGCTGCTCATCGTAGCGATGTGATGAAGATCACGCCGAATTTCTTAGAGAACTTGGAATATGCGGATATCGTGCGGGGCTCGAAAGAGGATTTCGAGGTACTGTTCAAGAAGAATGATCCCGATAAGGTGTATAATGCAGAGATTTCTTTCTACTGTAAGAAATTTATCTATACAAGAGGAGCAGAACCTGTGGCTCTTCGTTCTGATACATTGAAAAAAGACTATCCCATCCTGAGCACGGAAACCGTCAGTACCATTGGTGCGGGCGACAACTTTAATGCCGGCTTCGTCTATGGCATGGTGAAATATGGTATTACCCGCGAGGTGATCAATCGTGGACTGACAGAAGAGGAATGGGACAAAGTGATCTGCTGTGCCCAGGAGTTCTCGGCAAACTGCTGTCAGAGTATCAGTAATTCAGTGAGTGTGGAGTTTGGAAACAAAATGAAAATGACGATTATATGATTGAGATTACAAACAAAATTTATTATGTAGGAGTGAACGACCGTAACAAGAACCTCTTTGAAGGCTTGTGGCCGTTGCCCAACGGAGTGAGCTATAACTCGTACTTGATCGATGATGAGAAAGTGTGCCTCATAGATACTGTAGAGGTGGATTTCTTCGTTCCTTATCTGAAGAATATCCAAGAGGTCATCGGTGAACGTCCTATCGACTACTTGGTGATCAATCACATGGAGCCAGATCATAGCGGAAGCATTGCCCTGATCAAGAAATACTATCCTGATATCCAGATTATCGGGAACAAGAAAACGTTCCAGATGATGGAGGGCTTCTATGGTATCAGTGATGGTACCGTAGAAGTGAAGAATGGCGATTCCATCGACTTGGGAGCACATACACTGAACTTTGTACTGACCCCCATGGTGCACTGGCCCGAGACCATGGTGACACTCGACACTACCAGTCATGTGCTCTTCTCGGGTGATGCATTCGGTTGCTTCGGCGCCTTGAATGGCGGCATTATCGACAGTGAGATCAACTGCGACACATTCTGGCTGGAAATGGTACGCTACTACAGCAACATTGTAGGAAAATATGGAACACCTGTACAGAATGCCTTGAAGAAACTTTCTGGTATTCAGCTCGACTATATTTGTGCCACCCACGGACCTGTGTGGCATGAGTACATCAGCAAGGTGATCGATATGTACGACAAGATGAGCCGGTATGAGACAGAGAGAGGACTGGTGATTTGCTATGGTACGATGTATGGGAACACCGAGCGTGCTGCGGAAATTATTGCCCGTGCTGCCTCACAGGCTGGTATCAAAAACATTGTTATGTACAATGTCTCGAAGACTCACCATTCGTATATCATCCGCGACGTGTTCCGTTACCGGGGACTCATCGTGGGAGCACCTACTTATAACACCGGACTATATCACGAGATGGATGTGCTGCTGTCGGAATTGGCGGGTAAAGACATTAAGGGCAACCACTTGTTAGGGTGGTTCGGCAGCTTCAGCTGGGCCAGTAAGGCCGTGGGCGAAATTGCCAAATGGAACGAAGAACACCTGCACTTCGAGGCTGTGGGAACACCCGTGGAGATTAAACAGAGCGTGAATGCCGACACCTTCGCCCAGTGCGAGGCTTTGGGTAGGGCCATGGCAGAACGACTGTTGAGCGAGTAGCTTATGGCTTATAACACGTGGCAGCTTCCCAACGGACTGCGGATTATCCATCTGCCCAGCAGCTCTCAGGTGGTCTATTGTGGCTACCAGATAGCTGCGGGCACTCGGCATGAGGAGGTAGGTGACGAGGGATTGGCTCATTTCTGTGAGCACGTCACCTTCAAGGGAACGGAGCGACGTTCCTCTCTGCAGATCCTGAACAGTCTGGAGCAGGTGGGTGGTGAGTTGAATGCCTTTACGAACAAAGAGGATACAGTATTCTATGCCGCAGTGTTGAAAGACCATCTGTCGCGCGCCATCGATGTGCTCACCGATATGGTGTTCCATAGCACCTATCCCCAACAGGAGATTGACAAGGAGATCGAGGTGATCTGTGATGAGATAGAAAGTTATAACGACTCTCCTGCCGAACTGATCTTCGATGATTTTGAGAACATCCTCTTCGCCGGACACCCGTTGGGACACAATATCTTAGGGAACGCAGATCGGCTCCGCCAATATACTACCGCCGATGCTCTGCGTTTCACTCGCAAATATTATCGTCCGGACAACAGTATCTTCTTTGCCTACGGAGATATTGATTTCAAGAGGTTGGTGAGGCTGTTGGAAAAACACCTTCAATCTCTCCCTAAGGGAGGAAGTCCTGATATGCTTCCTGCCCTTACCAACAATGATAATCCCTCCATTCATGAGGGGCATAGCTTAGGTGTCTATTCTTTTAACAAAGGCACCCATCAGGCACATGTTATGTTGGGCAACCGCGCTTACAACATCCATAGTGAGAAGCGCATTCCTCTCTATTTGCTGAATAATATCTTGGGCGGTCCTGGTATGAACGCACGACTGAATCTTGCGCTGAGGGAGCGGAACGGACTGGTATATACCGTGGAAAGCAGTATGGTGAGCTATGGTGACACAGGATTATGGTGTACATACTTTGGCTGCGACCCCCATGATGTCAAACGCTGTCTTCGTCTGGTACGACACGAATTGGACAAGGTCATGCGGAAACCGCTCTCTGCAGCCCAGCTCTATCGCGCCAAGCGGCAGATCAAGGGACAGATTGGTGTCGCCTGCGATCATCGTGAAAACTTCGCCCTTGACTTTGGCAAGAGTTTTCTCCATTATGGATGGGAGAAAGATATCACCCGGTTGTTTAACGATATCGATGGGGTAACGGCAGAGCAGTTGCAGGAGGTGGCCCAGGAAATCTTTTCCCCAGAACAAATGCTTACACTTATCTACCAATAAATCTTCCACTTCTTATCTTATGAAAAGAATTATAATCATAGGCTTTGTATGGCTGATGGCGGCAGGAGTATCTGCACAACATGTTCAGCAGCGTGACGTACTGGAAATGGCTCGTAAGGTAAACGGGTATTTCATGAAGAAATATGCTGATCCCACCAAACCCACCAACGTGGGGCGCATCCGCCCCAGTAACTTGTGGACACGCGGCGTGTATTACGAAGGACTGATGGCACTGTATGAAATTGATGCCGACAAACGGTATCTCGATTATACTGACAGTTGGGCTGATTTCCATCAGTGGACAGCCCGCAACGGCATCAAGACTTGCCATGCCGATGACCAGTGTTGTGAGCAGACCTACCTCGACCGTTATATGATGACCCGGGAGGAACGGATGATAGAACATGTGCGTGAAAATCTTGACCAGCAGATGAAGACAAAAATCGGGTGGTGGACTTGGATTGATGCCATCCAGATGTCCATGCCTGTCTATAGCAAGATGTACAGGGCCACAGGTGAACAGAAATATATCGATCATGCCATGAAGATGTACACCTGGAGCCGTGACACCTTAGCAGGAGGTTTGTTCAATGCTGCAGAAGGTCTGTGGTGGCGCGATCAGGACTATGTTCCCCCTTATCAGGAGCCTGATGGTAAGAACTGTTACTGGAGCCGCGGCAGCGGGTGGGTGTATGCAGCCTTGGTGCGCGTACTCTCCGACCTGCAGGCGATGCCGAAGAACAAAACGACTAAACGCTACTACAAACAACTCAAGCGTGACTTCGTATTGATGAGTGCAGCCTTGCTTTCCTGCCAGCGTGAAGACGGGCTCTGGAATGCCAGTCTGGTGAGCACCAACTACGAAGGGAAAGAGCTCACAGGCACGAGTCTTTTCCTCTATGGATTCAGTTGGGGCATCCGTAACAAAATCCTCAAGGCCAAAGATTATGAAGAAGCTTGTCATCGGGCTTGGAAAGGTTTAGTACGGGATTGTGTACACCGTGATGGCTTCTTAGGATACGTGCAGGGAACGGGTAAGGATCCTTCGGCAGGACAGCCTGTCACTTATACGAAGGTACCTGACTTCGAGGACTATGGTACTGGCTGCTTCCTTTTGGGGGCTGTAGAGTATTATAAGATGCTTCTGTTTTAACAGGCTTCCTCGTTTCATTCGAGAGACGGGGAAAACGGGGGGCCACGATCAAAATGATACAAATGAAAAGGACTATAATAGGGATCGTACTGTTTGGCTGTTCGCTCCTGCTGACAGCGCAGTCGCGTATCGTTCGGAACCTCAACGATGGTTGGAAATTCCATGCTGGAGAGATCGAGAACGGTGCTGCTCTTTCACTTGACGACAGTGGATGGCGTACCTTGGATCTGCCTCATGATTTCCAGATCGAGCAACCGTGGGTGCCACCTTCTTCAGATGAGCGTGCCGACAACCGTGATATGTCGGCAAACATCAGAAGTCGGCTGTCCGGCAGGGGCTTCAAGGAAATGGGCAAAGGCTGGTATCGTTACCATTTCATGCCCACAGAGGAGATGCGCGACCGTCGTGTGCTCCTCGATTTCGAAGGAATTATCTATACAGGAGATGTCTATCTGAATGGTGTCCGTATCGGCGGTACCGACTATGGCTATGTGGGCTTCGAGATAGATGTCACCGACAAAATTCGCTGGAATGAAGAGAATGTGGTGGCTGTGCTCGCCGATACCCGGGAACCTAACAACTCGCGTTGGTACACAGGGGGCGGCATTTTCCGCGATGTCCATCTCGTCATCACTCCCAAGGATCTGTATTTCGAGCGCCATCCCTTGGGTATCACCACCCGTGAGAACCGCTTCGTCAATATGACCGTTACTTTCACCAACCGGAACCGCACACCAGAGACACGTGTGCAGATGCAGGTCTACGACCCTGATGGTCTGAAGGTATATGACAATATCAGGGCCATAAGGAGGCATCCGCAATCGCGCACTCAGGAGGTACGATTGCCCGAGATTGAGATTCCCAGTCCGCGACTATGGGATCTGGACACCCCCTATTTATATAAGGTGGTGGTCTCTCTGCTACGTGATGACGGTACGGTGGCCGATGAGGTAAGCGATCATTTTGGTATCCGTACCGTAGAGATCGGACCCACTTTCGGACTCAAGCTGAACGGAAGGAAAGTGTTGCTGAAAGGATATGCCAACCATCACACCCTCGGTGCATTAGGGGCGGCAGTCTATCCTCGGGCTATCGAGAAACGTATCCTGCTGATGAAGCAGTTCGGCATCAACCATATCCGTACTTCGCACAATCCCTATAGCCGCAGTTTCATCGAGCTATGTGACAAACATGGCATCCTCGTGGTGGACGAGTTATACGACAAATGGACAAAGCAGCATACGGGCGGCCGTGCCGGATGGGAACACCTCTGGCAATATGATGTGCCCGAATGGGTGAAACGCGACAGAAACTCTCCCTCGGTGGTGATGTGGAGCTTAGGCAACGAACTGCAGCAGTATTACAACCCGACATTCAATGATTGGGGTGTGACGGCTTATAAGCTGCAGAAAACATTATTGCAACGCTATGACTCAACCCGATTAGTGACAGTTGCCATGCACCCTCGTTACCGTAATTGGCAGACCGATTCTCTGCCCTGCGACTTGGCGATGGTAACAGACGTGCAGGCTTATAACTACCGCTATATGTATTTCCCTGGTGACGGGCAGCGCTTCCCGTGGATGACTTTCTATCAGAGCGAGGCCAATACCAGTGGCATGGGACCCAACTTCTACGAGATGGATCTCAATAAGGTGATCGGACTGGCCTATTGGGGTGCTATCGATTATCTCGGTGAGAGTCAGGGGTGGCCTGCCAAGGGGTGGACACAGGGCGTGTTTGATATCTCCTTGGAACCCAAGCCCAAGGCATACCTGCTGAAGAGTCTCTTCAAGGAGGACGAGACGATGGTGCATATCGGTGTGATAGAAAGCAGACATGATGTGATGTGGAACGGGGTGCAGACAGGCAACGACGGCATGAGCGACCACTGGAACCGTCGGCAGGGTGACACTTTGGAGCTGGTTACTTATACCAATGCCGATGCGGTGGAACTGCTGATCAACGGCAAGAGCTTGGGAACGAAGAAGAATGCCAAGGACAATCCTAAGGAACGCAATCAGATACGGTGGAAGAATGTTGTGTATCAGCCTGGGTATGTGGAGGCACGGGCTTACTGCGCCGGTGTGAAGGGACCTGAGGCCATCCATCGCATCGAGACCACGGGAGAGGCAGTCCGTCTTGTGGCTGTCCCAGATAATGATCGTTGGCAAGCTGATGGCATGGATCTGCAACATGTTCGTATCCATGCCGTTGACAAGAAAGGACGACGCGTGTATCAGGCACAGCAGGAACTCTCTTTCTCTGTGGAGGGGGATGCCCGTATCGCGGCTGTGAGCAACGGCGACCAAAACAGTGATGAGTTGAATGTCACCGATCACCGCCGACTCTACAACGGCAGTGCCCTCGTCATCCTGCGTGCTGGAAAGAAGGCGGGTAAGATAACACTCACCACTTCTTGTGAGGGCATGAAACGAGTACAAACCAAGATGTTAACCGTTCAATAAAAAAAGATACCCACCCTAACCCTCTCAACGGGAGGGAGAAGGAACAATGTGATTAGTGTTTATGAAGAAACAGATTGTAGTTTGGTTGTGCCTGCTCTGTTGTATCCAGGCCTTCCCACATCAGAAACAAGACAGGAAAGGAACAACTGCAACGTGGACTCATCCGTGGCAGGGAAAGCGGGTGGCTTATCTCGGCGACTCCATCACCGATCCGCGGAATAATGGCTCGAAGAAGAAATACTGGAACTTCCTCCAAGAGTGGCTCGACATCACTCCTTATGTGTATGGGGTGAGTGGAAGACAGTGGAATGATATTCCCCGACAGGCAGAACAGTTGAAGAAAGAGCATGGCGATGACTTCGATGCCATCCTGATCTTCATCGGCACGAACGATTTCAATGCGGGAGTGCCCATCGGACAGTGGTGGGATGAGAAGACCACCGAGGTGATGGCAGGTATCCATAAGCCGAAACAGTTAGAGACGCGTCGCCAGCGGGTGCCGGCGATGAATAAGAACACCTACCGTGGTAGGATCAATATTGCCCTCGATACGGTGAAAAGGATGTTCCCCACCAAGCAGATTGTGCTGCTTACCCCCATCCACCGTGCGAACTTCTTTGCCAACGAAAAGAACTGGCAACCCAACGAGTCGTACCAGAACGAGTGCGGAGAGTGGGTGGATGCTTATGTGAATGCAGTGAAGGAGGCTGGGAACCTGTGGGCTGTGCCTGTCATCGATTGGAACGCGTCGTGTGGACTGTTCCCGCTCATGGAGGAGAACCTGCAGTATTTCCATAACCCCGAGAATGATCAGCTGCATCCCAACGATGCCGGTCAACAGCGGATGGCACGTACACTGATGTATCAGCTCCTCACCCTTCCCTGCACCTTTTAAGGTCACTGTTCAATCGTTTTCGCTGAAAAAGATGGCGGATTCGTTGAATAAAATTGCAGGGAATAGAGGATCTTTATATCTTTGCATCGAGAAAAATGATTTTTCATAAGGTTTTGATAAATAGGTTATTAGTTATTATTAAGGTTTCAAGATGAAGATAAAGGGGTGCGGGATGCATCCCTTTCTTTGATTCTTGCAGGATGATGAGAGGATTAGAAGAAATCTTTCCTATAATGTCCTTGTATCCCCGATTTTTTTGTACCTTTGCACCATGATAGAAGAAAAGCTTTCGGATTTTGAGATCATGGCTCCGGTAGGCTCCCAAGAGAGTCTGGCGGCGGCATTACAGGCAGGTGCCGACTCCATCTACTTCGGTATCGAGAAGTTGAATATGCGTGCTCATTCTGCCTCGACATTCACTATCAACGATTTGCGCAGCATAGCCCAGACCTGTGAGGAACAGGGTGTAAAGACCTACCTTACGGTGAATACCATTATCTACGGAGAGGATCTGCCACTGATGCGCGAGATCATCGACGCTGCCAAAGAGGCAAGGATCACTGCTGTCATCGCCTCTGATGTGGCTGTGATGACCTATTGCCGTGAAGTAGGACAAGAAGTGCATCTCAGTACACAATTGAATATCTCGAATATCGAGGCCCTGCGTTTCTATGCCCAGTTTGCCGATGTGGTAGTATTGGCACGTGAACTGAAGATGGAGCAGGTGGAAGAGATTCACCGGCAGGCTGTGGAGCAACATATCTGCGGACCGTCGGGAAAGCCCATCCGCATTGAGATGTTCTGTCATGGAGCTCTGTGTATGGCTATTTCAGGGAAGTGTTACATGAGTTTGGATGCTGCCAACCGTTCTGCCAACCGTGGTGAGTGCGTGCAGATCTGCCGTCGCTCGTATATCCTTACTGATGCCGAGACAGGACATCAGATCGAGGTGGATAACAAGTACCTGATGAGTCCGAAGGACCTGAAGACCATACGGTTCATCGATCGGATGATGAAGGCAGGTGTGCGTGTATTTAAGATAGAGGGCCGTGCCCGTGGTCCTGAGTATGTCTATACCGTGGTGCGCTGCTACAAGGAAGCCATCCAGAGTGTTCTTGACGGTACATTTACCAACGAGAAAAAGGATGACTGGGACGAGCGCCTGGCACGTGTCTTCAACCGTGGGTTCTGGGACGGCTATTATCAGGGACAGCTGATGGGAGAGTGGAACAAGAACTACGGTTCCAATGCTACAGAGCGGAAGGTGTATATCGGTAGGGGCGTGAAATATTTCTCGAAGCTCGGTGTGGCGGAGTTCACCGTGGAGGCGAACACCTTCAAGGTCGGTGACAAGATGCTCATCACTGGTCCTACCACGGGAGTGATGTATGTCACTGCCAATGAGATCCACGGTGACAACGGTCCAGTGGAGGTGGCCCAGCAGGGCTCGCGCGTCTCCATCGCCGTCAGTGCAAAGGTACGTCCCAGTGACAAGCTGTTCCGCTTGGATCCCGCTGTGGAAGAGTGAATCATATTTAAGCAGAAGATGACCAAACAATTGACAGATATGACCATCAATGATATTCAAGACGAGATTATAGAAGAGTTCTCCAGTTTAGATGACTGGATGGACAAGTACCAACTGCTGATAGACCTCGGCAATGAACAGGAACCTCTGGCCGAGCAATACAAGACGGAGAGTAACCTGATCGATGGCTGTCAGAGCAGGGTGTGGCTGCAAGCCGACTACACTGATGGCCGACTGTTCTTCACGGCAGAGAGTGATGCGCTCATTGTGAAGGGTATCGTGGCCCTGCTCATCCGTGTGCTCAGCGGTCATACCCCCCAGGAGATCTTAGACGCCGATCTCTACTTCATTGAGCAGATCGGACTGAAAGAGCACCTGTCGCCAACGCGTTCCAATGGTCTGTTGGCTATGGTTAAACAGATCAAGGCCTATGCGCTGGCATATCAGGCAAAGATGAATCATTGACAAACAACTTCATTCAATCATTCATGTTTCGCTTGTTTCAAACATCAACTTTTTATGGTACAACCTGAGCGAATGTGGTGCACATTTTGTGCAGCCATGTGGAGTAACTGGTGCTGGTATGTTGCACACTTTGTGCAGAGGCTTTGCACACTTTGTGCAGATGCCTTGCACACTTTGTGCAAAGGTCTTGCACAATTCGTGCAACACTTCTGCACTATTCCTGCAATCATCTGCTTTCAAAAACGCTCCTTGCGCCACATTCCACAAAGGCTTAGTAAGAGAAACATGCGATACTTGAATTCAATCATGAACAATTTGTCTAATTCGTCAAATTCGTAGCGTAATAGTTCAGCAATAAGGAATTCGCCAAATTCGTCAAATTCGTAGAGTAAAAGTTCAATAATAAGAAATTCATAGCGTGAAATGAGGAAACTGAGGACGATAGAAATGAACCGCCTGTCGGTGGAAGAGTTCAAGGAAGCCGACAAACTGCCTTTGGTGGTGGTGTTAGACGATGTGCGTTCGATGTATAACATCGGCAGTGTGTTCCGCACTGCTGATGCGTTCCGTGTGAAAGCCATCTATCTCTGTGGCATCACTGCCACCCCGCCACATCCAGAGATTCACAAGACTGCCTTGGGCGGTGAGGACAGTGTGGCCTGGCGTTACTTCCCCTCAGCCCTCGAAGCCGTGGAGGAGTTGCATCGCAGCGGTCACTATGTTTTTGCCGTTGAACAATGCGAGGGAAGCACGAAGCTGCAAGAGTTATTTAGAGGAGAGAAATATAGAGGAGAGAGGAGAGCGGAGAGCGGAGAGAGAGATGTATTAGGTACAGGAGAACAAGAGATAGGTGTTGGAGTCAATTATGCCGTGGTCTTCGGTAATGAGGTGAAGGGGGTGCATCAGGAAGTGGTGGATGCCTGTGATGACTGTTTGGAGATTCCTCAGTTCGGGACGAAACATTCTATGAATGTCTCTGTCACAGCAGGCATCGTCATGTGGGAGTTTTTCAAGAAATTGGCTTCCCCAGTTCTTCAAAGATACATGCCACCCTGCGCGGAGTGAAAGATTGCGTGCAGTGACGGTAGATCAGCTGTCACATTTTGTCATCTTGGACATCCGCCGTTTTGGCAAGATCGAGTTGATCAAGTGTATCATTCAGTTTTGTGCGGAAGCGGATCGGACTGGCAATAAACTGATAGGTGTTCACCACCTCTCCCGTGGTGATTTTGATGGTGCCGTAATTGAACAATCGTCCGAGAATACTCTGTTCCACCATCACGCCCTCGCATTTCACGAGGCGTATTTCAGAAGTATTTCGTTGTATAATGCCTTTTTTCACAATGAGTCGTTTGTTGGTGATATAGTATTCTGTATTCTTGCTCACTGTCCAGACATAGATATAGCCTATGAGCAAAGCCAGCAAAGAAACCAGCACAAACACCCATATCTCGGGCACATTAAAAGCAATAATCACCATGACCACAGCCCATACAACGGCTATTAATGCCAGACCACTGGCATAGGCAAACCAATGTAGATGTCCTTTATGGACAATCTTCTCGTTATTTGTCAAATTCTGTTCTATGAATCCCATCATGTTGTTATTTACAGGTTGATGATGCAAATATACAAATTCTATTTCATTCCTACATCATCAAGACGATTTTTTTGCGAAGAAGAATCACAATCAGACTCTCCGTAAACATGAAGTAGGGTCTGTTTCCATCGCAATCAGACTCTACTTGCAATGTAATCAGACCCTACTTTAGAGGAAATAACGGCTCGGCTTCTTATGCGCCTTCAGCTAAGTGGCATATCCGCTCAAAATACTCGATGAATTCTTTTTCCGATGGTCTCAAGGCATCAGGGGTGATAATCTTCCCTTCCTTGTCGATGATGATGAAGCGCGGGATGCCGATGGCATAATACACATCATTCAGTGTCTTGTCACCTTCTGGGGTGACGAGATATTGATGCCAGGAGGTGGGATGTTTGGCAAGGAATGCTTTCCAACGGTCGGCTTTCTTGTCACAGGCAATACTCATGATATGGACATCATCACGGTGGGCATACCGTTGCTGTAGCTTCTCGATAAAGGGCATCTCCTCGATACAGGGCGCACACCACGTTCCCCAGATGTCGATGAGCAGGATCTTGCCCCGCAATGATTTCAGACTCATCCGTTTGCCGTTGATGTCGGTAAATGAAATATCGGGTGCGGGCTTCCCTGGCCAGATGCTACTGTATTTGTCCTTTACCTTCGTATAGGCCTCTTGTGCCCTGACTTTCAGAGAGTCGGCGGTTGCTTGCTTCAGATAATCATTGAGATAGCCGATGGGATCAGAGGACATGCTCATCTCCAAGATGTCACAAGTGATGTCACACTTCAGTCGTTGGCCCCACTCATGGTTAGGCACATGCTGGTCAATGGCAGCATACATCTTTGGTAGGTAGTCATCTACTGTCTCCAGTTCCTCTAATCGCAGGTGGCTCACGGTATAGTCGATCAGGGAGTCTTTATGATAGGTTCCCGGCAGAGAAGGAGCGGTCTGTGCTCCTCCTGCATTCTGCGCACTGGTGCCCAGAGAGAGCACCAGTAGCAGTGTACAGAATAATAGTTTTTTACCAACCATAGTCATCGTTCCAATCTTCGTTCCAGTCATCACCCCAGTCATCTTCACCGCCGATGCCCTCATAGACATCCGTCCACTCGTAGTCGGTAATCTCCTCTGTGCGCACGTCGTGATCGGTGTAACTGTTCTGTTCGATCTGGTTTCCACTGCGTGAGATTTCCAGGTTAGTAATAGGTATGGCATAGCGGCGTGACTTCACTGGCAGTGTATAGCGCAGGATGGTTTGTCCGTCGGGCACGTTGTCAACAACCTTGTAGAACACATGTTCCACTGTAACATCATCAGCAGTTGTCTCGTTGTAGGCCAGACGTCGGATATCGAACCACCGCATCAGGAAAGGCATCTCCCGATGACGTTCATCGAGGATCTGTTGGATGGCCTCATCTCTGTTGGAGGCAGTCAGATTGATGTCCTCGCTATCGTTTCTCATACGAGCATGTCTCAGCTGATTCACCAGTTGCATGGCTTCATTCACCTGATTCTGTCGAGCCAGAGCCTCTGCGGCTGTCAGCAGCATCTCGGGTACGGTAGGTCCCGACTGCAACTGATCCTCGTAGATATAGTGGTAGAATTTGTGGTAGAGGATATCATCTCCGAAACCACCTATCCATGCGTTCCACAGGGTATGATGGCCGAAGAACTGCTCATAGCGCAGGTCGTTGCTCTGATCGTAGAGGGCGAGGAGTGTCTCCGAGGGAATCATATAGTTTCCGCTTGACACGGAGAAGTACTGTGAGTAGTAGTTCTCCTGATAGTCGGCCATCTGGTTGGGAGCATAGCCGTAGAGCTCAGAATAGAACACTGGTTCGCCGTCGCCAGTGATGGGATTCGAGGCAAAGTCCTCGATCTGTGTCAGCTCATTATAGTCTTGCAGAGTGGCATCAGGACTTTGCAGGGCTTTCTGGGCAAGGTCGGCGGCTTTGTCATACTGTTGAGTGAACAGATAGAAACGAGCCATCATGGCCTGTACTGCCGGCACACTGACACGCCAGCGACTGCCGATGGCTGTCTGTGAGGTCTTCATCGCTTCCGTGAGATCAGCCTCGATGAGATCGTAAGTTTCCTGAAGTGTTGCCCTGTTCACATTCTCCTCATAGCTGGTGGTCTGCTTCAGAGGCAGGCCCAGATCACCTTTTGTCTCGTCGGCATACGGCATGCAATAAGTCTGTGCCAGGTTCCAGTAAGCCAGAGCCCTTGTGAAATGAGCCTGTGCCAGATAGTCGGTGCGTTGTTGCTCGGTGAGCCCTTCCACGTTGTCAATCTCGTTGATGACCAGGTTGGCCGTGAATACTTTGTTGTATTCGCTTTCCCATACCTCATCGCCATACTGGGCATTGGCAGCATCGGCGATACCGAACACGTAGCCGTTCAGGTAGCTGTCTCCCATCCAGCCCATCTGGTCGTACATCTCTGGCATCACATTGATGTCATCCGATGAGGCGATGGCATACGACACCTTGGTGTTGAAGATATCACTGCTGTTGAAGAGGGCATCGATCTGTTTGCCGCTGTTCAGTACCTCGTTCTCTCCTTTTGACGGCACCGTATCTAAATAGTCGTCGCAGGAGGTGAAAAGAGTGGCCAGGCCGAAGGTCATCAGGCAGGCACTCATATAGGGATATATTTTGATAGTCATAATTGATTCTGTTTACATGATACTAAAAACGAATGCTTGCACCTAATGAGAATGCCAGTTCCGGACGGTAACTGCCGGGCAGGTATTCGGGGTGGTAGTGTTTGGAATTGGCCGACCAGATCAGTCCGATGTTCTCCATTTTTCCAAATACACTGATATCTTTCACCCAGCCTGATCCTAACCATGAATGTGGCAGCTGGTAGTTCAGGTTAATCTCGCTCAGGTAGATGTAGGAAGCATCGTCGGTAACGAGGTCGAATGAGTTCCGGTACATTGACCATGATCCGTAGTACATCACTCCGATGGGCTCACCTGCATCATCAACGGTGGGAAGTGGCAGCGCCCCTTTGGGGTTGGTGATGACGTTCCCGCTGGCATCCATCAGATTGGCCACCTGTGCCAGGGTATTGGTTTTGCTTCCCCAGCTGGTGATATAGTCGTAGGTGAACTGCGGCATGGTCATCTTATGTCCGAATCGTCCGTTCAGGAATGCCGACAAGGTGAGCGTCTTCCATTGCACGGAGAGGTTCAGGCCTGCCGTGTGTGGTGCAACGGTTGTTCCTTGGTAATGCAGCAGCGGTTGCCACGGCATGTAGTAGATGGAATAATCGTTGAGGTTGTAATGGTTGCCATCGGTATCCACCATGGTGGGGATGCCATTCTGCAGTCCGCCGTATTGGAAGGTAAAGATCGGACTGATCGGATAGTCTGGGATATAGTAGGAGTTCAGGAAGTCGCTCAGGTTATTAGCCTCGGTATAGAGTTTCGTGATCTCATTCTTGTTGTAGGCATAGGTCAGCATACCCCTTAGGGTGAAGTCGCCTATGGTGCCCATGGCACCCAGGGTGAGCTCAACACCTTTATTCAGCATCTCTGCATTATTGAACGTAGCGTATGTTGTACCGTTGACACCGGCAATGGCCACGCTGCCCAGCACATCCGTACTCTTTTTATGATAATAGTCGATAGAACCATACAGGTGATCATTGAAGAAAGAGAAGTCGAGGCCGATGTTGGTAATGGCGGTCTTCTCCCACCGCAGGGTTGGGTTACCATAGTCGTGAATCTTACCAGGATAGACTCCTGTCCATTCATCGGGGTAGTTGGCCTGTGTGTTGATGGTGGTGCGTGCTGACGAAGAGGTGGCAGCATTACCGTTCTGTCCGTAGGTCAGACGGAGTGTCAGGCGGTTCACCCACTTGGAATCTTTGAGCCATGCCTCATTGGCCATGTTCCACATAGCGCCCACCGACCACAGGGGCGACCATCTGTATTTTGGCTCACTGGTGATGAGGTTTGAAGCATCGCTGCGCGCCGATACAGAAAGGCCATAGCGTTCATCATACATGTACGAGGCATTCCCGTAGAACGATACAAAACGGTTATGGTTCCACGATTCAAAGATATGCTCCTTGCCTTCAGCAGGCACACCTGTGATCGTGCTTTGTGATCCATCCATGGTGTCGAAGTATCCTGCCTGTCCCTGTGTGCCTCCATGTCCGTTGGTCACACCGAAGAGATAGGGATTGGTCCACGACTCGTAATAATAGTTGCTCACCTCGTTACCCACCACGGCATTGATGGCATGTTTTTCTCCCAGTACGTGGTCGAAGGTCAGGTCGTTGCGGAACAAGGTGCTGTGGTTCTTTCCTTGTCGGTTAACGAGGATGTCACCTGTGGGGAGCACAGTTTGTCCGATAGCATTACCTGTCAGGTCGCCAGGGGTGAAGTAATTCACCTGATAACGGGTGTAGAAACTCTCCTCCTTGTTGGTGTCGCACTGTTTGTATCGACTGGACTCGTACTGGAAGCGGCTGTTGAAACGCAGTCCTTCTATGATGTCGATTTGTAGTCCTACCTGTGTGCGCCATTGGGTGTTGGTGGTACGCTGTGTACGTGTACGTGCCTCCTGCAACAGGTTATAGTTCATGTTGTGGTAGGTGAAACCGTTCCAGTCGAACATGGAGAGAACATCCGAGTTATACGAGCTGTGGAAGTGAGAGGCATAGGTGCCATCGCTGTTGAGCAACATCTCATAAGGTGAAAGGATACTGAGATCCTGCAGGGAGATTTGTGATGAGTGACTGTTGGCATTGACCAGATTCAAGCCCACATTGACGGCAATATGCTTATTCAGACGGTAGTCGTTCTGCCAGTCAAGTTTCCATGTGTTATCCCGGCTTCCGATAAAGTCACCCTTTTCATGCTCGAATTCAGCAGAGAAGCGGGTGTTCCAGTTACCTACACTTCCGCTGAGTGAGAAGTTCGTCTGACTCTGTAACGGATTGTTCAGCATCTCATCCTTGATCTGCTTTCGGTTGTCGAGAGCGGCTAAGGCACTGAGCTGACGGTTCATGTCGTCAGTGCTGATCGTTCCCCAGTTCATACCTTGGTAGAGGAGCAATTCCGACAGTGTCATTGAATTGTACAGATTGCTCATGTTCTGTGTATAGCCTCCGCTCATCATCTGTTTCTCAAACATCCAACGCTGGTAGTTGATCATCTGTGAAGCGGTGGCGAGATTTGTCAGATGTGCCACATCTTGCTTCCTGGCTATCGTCAGTTGTGTGGAGGCATCGATACTCCACTGCTTCTGGGCTTTTTTTGTCGTGATCACGATCACACCGTTTGCTGAGCGCGCTCCCCAGATACTGGCTGCTGCAGCATCTTTCAAGAAAGTGATACTCTCAATATCATCGGTGTTGATACGTTCTAAGGCATTCAGGTTCGGGTTGTCTTTCGCACCATGACTGGGGTTGTCCATGATAGGGAAGCCGTCAATGACAATCAAGGGCTGTGTATCAGCATTCATCGTACTGACACCACGGATGGTGAATGCCTTACCTCCACGACCGTCATCATTTCCCTGCATACCGGCAACCAGACCTTCGAGAGCCTGCGACAGGGAGGCGGCATGGCGCGACTCAATGTCCTTGCTGTTGATAATCGTATACGATCCTGTGGCCCGTTCTTTCGAAATCGTTTGGTATCCAGTGACCACCACCTCACTCAGGTGGTTATCTGACACCAGTTTCACGTTTTGCTTCTGGTCTGCCGTTCCCTGGGGGAAGTCTGCAGTGTGCGACAGCATACCTAAATAGCTGTATTCCACCTGACATGCTGTGGTGGGTACACTGATCACGTAGTGACCGTCAGCATCTGTTATCACCTGTGCTGAGCCGTCTTTCACACGGACAATGGCACCGGGAAGGGGTTCACCCTCATCATCCCGCACCATTCCTTCGATGTGTCGCACATGTCCGTCCTTCCCTTGATGCGTAGAGGTAACATTCTTGCCGCTTACCGATTGCGCAGTGGCGGGCACCGTAAAAGCGGTGCTCACTGCAATAAACATAAAAACGACAAGTTGTTTCAGTCTTGTTGTCAATTGCATAAAATGATCTTTTAATGAATAATATTGAATCTCTTCTATATACTATATTCGTTTTGACATGGAAAAAGTACCCTACCAATTCCGCTTTTTTCAATCCTACCGTTACTTTTTTGTTATTTTCCTCCATCCTCTGTGCATTAAATCCTGAAAATATTGATTATATTTTCAATGGCTTGCCGTCTTGTTAGAGATGAGGGCTATCCTTCACTTCTGAACAACCGAAACTTTTTATTTTGCAATATGATACCGACAAACTACTATTTATTTGACTTCCTCGACTTTGATCCGGAGTTGAATGACGAAGAGAGTCTGTGGAAAGCGTACAAACCCACAGCTGTTTATGAACGCGATGGTGATATCTGCATCGATGTGCCCTTCCAGAAACAAGTATTAGCCAATGAGATGGCTGCCGACACGTCTGTGCCGCAGGAAACCTATACCATTGTGATCAGATATTATGATCCGAAGATCATACGGGTTTATGCGATGTTTAATCATAGTGGGGAGAGGAAAGAGGAGAGAGGAGAGAGAGGTGCGTTAAGTACAGGAGGACAAGATAAGGGCATTGGAGCAAATGCCTTGGAAGAGAACAATTCTCCTTTCTCAATCCTCTCTCCTCTCTCCTCTCAAAAACCTCTCAATGTCTCCTCTTCCGATCAAGGATGGAGAATTTGGACGGAGGATGGGGTGACACGGGCTGTCGTCAATACATGTGAGGCTCCCACCGATCATTGGAGCGACCTACAGCCTGCACCACAGGAAACACTCGATATCCGTTTCTATCCTGACGGGAAGAAAGAGATACGGTTAGCTGCCTACGACCATTTCTCACCACCCCGCTATGATGCTCTTCCCTTGGCGTTCTGCAAACGAGGAAAGGGATCGTCTGACGAACCAATGAAAGCTACCCTCTCTTTTGAATGTAAGGCTGATGAATGTTTCGCCGGTACGGGGGAACGTTTCATGAAGATGGATCTGAGTGGGCAGACCTTCTATCTGAAGAATCAGGACGGACAGGGTGTGAACAACCGTCGTGCCTATAAGAATATTCCGTTCTATGTGTCGAGTAGGATGTATGGTACCTTCTATCACACCACTGCCCATTGCAAGCTGTCGTTGGCAGGACATTCCACCCGCAGTGTGCAGTTCCTCAGTGAGGAGCCGAAGATGGATGCGTTTCTCATCGGCGGTGACAGCTTGGAGGAGATAATCCGTGGCTATCGCGACCTGACGGGCTATCCCTCGATGCCACCACTATGGAGCTTCGGTGTATGGATGAGCAGGATGACCTATTTCTCTGCCGATGAGGTGAACGAAATCTGCGACCGCCTGCGCCGTGAACACTATCCCTGTGATGTGATACACTTGGATACGGGATGGTTCAAGACCGACTGGCTCTGTGAGTGGAAGTTCAACAAAGAACGGTTCCCTGATCCGCCAGCATTCATCAAAGGACTAAAAGACAAGGGGTTCCGTGTGTCGCTGTGGCAGCTTCCCTATGTGGCAGAGGAGGCGGAGCAGATTACGGAAGCCCGCGAGAACAACTATATCGGTAAACTCACTAAGCAGCAGGCGTCCGAAGGCAGTAATTTCTCTGCCCTCGACTATGCAGGAACCATCGATTTCACCTATGACAAAGCGACAGCGTGGTATCAAGGACTGCTCAAACGACTTCTTGACATGGGTGTGGCATGTATCAAGACCGATTTCGGCGAGAACATCCACATGGATGCTGAATATAAGAATATGAAACCCGAACTGCTCAATAACCTCTATGCCCTGCTCTATCAGAAAGCAGCATACGACATCACCAAGGAGGTGACAGGCGACGGCATCGTGTGGGCACGGGCTGCATGGGCAGGCTGTCAGCGGTATCCCCTGCACTGGGGAGGGGACAGCTGCTCGTCGTGGGACGGTATGGCGGGATCGCTGAAGGGCGGTCTGCATTTCGGATTGTCGGGCTTCGCCTTCTGGAGTCATGACGTGCCAGGGTTCCATACCCTTCCCAATTTCATGAATGGTGTCGTTCAGGATGATGTCTATGTGCGCTGGACACAGTTCGGGGTGTTCTCCTCACATATCCGTTACCACGGAACGAACAAACGTGAACCATGGCACTATCCCGCCATCGCTCCCCTCGTGAAGAAATGGTGGAACCTGCGCTATGCCCTGATACCTTATATAATACAGGAGAGCATGATTGCCTGCGAGACAGGAAACACCCTGCTGCAAGCCTTGGTGTTCCACCATGCTGATGACAAGACCTGCTGGCATATCGATGATGAATATTACTTTGGGAACGATTTCTTGGTAGCCCCTGTGATGAACAGCGAGAACCAACGGGAGGTGTATTTGCCAGAAGGGAAATGGGTACATTTCTTTACCGGAGAACGTCTTGAAGGCAGACGATGGATTCGTCTGGAGAACATCCCATTGGAGATAATGCCCGTCTATGTGAGGGAAGGAGCAGAGATCCCGCTGTATCCGGAACATGTGGATTGTACCGATGAGATGGATCTGCAGAAGACCACAGTCGTGAAGATAGACAACAGCTTTAAGGGTTATAGACTATGATTACCTGGAAATCAAATCTCGAAGAGACCAAACAACGATATATCAACTGGTGGAACCACAAAGGGATTATCCTGAATATGTGGGAACATTTTCAGGAAGGGGTGCAACCCCATGCCGATGTGCCCATGCCGCCTGCACCGAAAGACTTGAACCAAAAATGGTTCGACCCTCTGTGGCGCGCCGAATACTTAGACTGGTATGTGGCACATTCATCCCTCATGGCGGATATGCTGCCCGTGGCTAACACACAACTGGGACCTGGATCGTTAGCAGCTATTCTCGGTGGTGTCTTCGAGGGGGGAGAGGATACGATATGGATACACCCTGACCCGAACTATACGGATGAGATCCGCTTCGATCCCAACCATCCGAACTATCTGCTGCACAAAGAACTGCTGAAAGCCTGTAAGGCAAAAGCACAGGGACATTACTATGTGGGCATGCCCGACCTGATGGAGGGTCTCGATGTCTTGGCAGCCATCAAAGGAACCGACAAGGTGTTGCTCGATACGGTGATGCAGCCGGAGGTGCTGGAGCAGCAGATGCAGCAGATCAATGACATCTACTTCCAAGTGTTCGATGAACTCTATGACATCATCCGAGAGGGTGATGAGATGGCGTTCTGCTATTTCTCCTCGTGGGCACCGGGGAAGATGTCGAAGCTGCAGAGTGATATCTCCACGATGATCAGCGAAGATGACTACCGCCGCTTTGTGCAGCCATTCATCCGCGAACAGTGCCAGAAGATCGACTATACCTTATACCATCTCGACGGGGTAGGGGCCATGCATCATCTGCCTGCGCTCCTTGAGATTGAAGAACTGAATGCCATTCAGTGGACACCCGGTGTGGGTGAGCCGCAGGGTGGTTCCCCGAAATGGTACGACCTCTATCGTAAGATCCTTGACGGTGGCAAGAGTATCATGGCCTGTTGGGTCACCCTCGATGAGTTGAGACCGCTTCTCGACAACATCGGTGGCAACGGAGTGCACATCGAAATGGATTTCCACAACGAACGCGAAGTGGAACAAGCCCTGCGCATCGTGGAGGAATATCAAGACCATGAGACAGAAAGGGAAGTGGAGGAGATTATTAGGGAAGTAGAGAGAGGAGAGAGGATTGATAGAGGAGAGAGGAGAGAGGAGAGAGAAGAGAGAATCATATTAAGTTCAGGTGCACAGGAGCAGAGCATGGCTTTTAGTGAACAAGGAAAACATGTATGCACATGTGGACTGGACCATGATATCAGTACAGGTGAAAAGATCCTCATTCTCGATGGTGCCATGGGCACGATGATTCAGCAGTATGGATTACAGGAAGAGCATTTCCGAAGAGGACGTTTCCTTCAACACGACAAGGCACTGAAAGGATGCAACGATCTGCTCTCACTCACCTGTCCGTATGTCATCAGTGACATCCATCGCAGATATTTAGATGCAGGAGCCGACATCATCGAGACCAATACCTTCAATGCCCAGCGCATCTCTATGGGCGACTACGGACTGCAGGACTATTGTCGTGAGATGAACCTGGCTGCCTGTACGTTGGCTCGTGCCGTCGCCGATGAATATACTGCAAAGAATCCTGACAAACCCCGATATGTGGTGGGCTCGGTGGGACCCACCAGTAAGACATGCTCTATGGCAACCAGTGGCGAGGAGCCGCTACGTGTGGATGTGCTGCGCAGTGCCTATGCTGAACAGATAGAAGCACTGGTAGATGGTGGTGTCGATGGAATCCTCATCGAGACCATCTTCGATGTCAAGAACGCAGAGGTGGCTATCGAAGCTGCAGAAACGGTGATGCAACAGAAACATCGTGAGTTACCAATCATGCTGAGTTTCTCTGTGGCTACACCCGACGGACATAACATGTTAGGACAGAGCATTCCTGCTTTTATCGCCTCGTTGGAGGGCAAACGTATCTTTTCTGTAGGATTGAACTGCTTATCGGATGTCACACAGATGACAGCTCTCGTCCAGCAGCTCGCTTCACAATATCCTTATCTTATCAGTCTGTATCCCAACGCAGGCTTCCCCGACAGGAACGGACAATACGAGAAATCTCCACAAAGTCTGCTATCCGATCTGTGGCCACTCATCGAGGGCCATTGGCTGAATATCGTGGGAGGATGCTGCGGCACCACCGATCAGCATATCCAACTGATGGCAAAGGCCGTGGAGCCCGTGGAGGGAGTGTATCTGAGTCCGCATGTTTTACGAGGGCGCAGAGGCGCAGATGTGCGTGGGTACGAGAATACTATCAAGAACGATATGCCTCAAGCAGAGGGTAATCTCGCACCCTCGTGCCCCTGCCCCTCTGTACCTCCGCATGCCCCCTCCCTCTTCCAATCCATTCTCGACGGCAAATCCGCAGAGGCTGCAGAGGCCACCCGTGCCGCTGTTGAGGCAGGACGGTCACCACAGGATCTCATCAACAACGAGATGATCCGTGCCATGGGTGAAGTGGGACAGCGTTTCCAAGATGGAAAAGCCTTCGTTCCGCAACTGCTGATGGCAGGACGTGCCATGAAGGCAGGGCTGGAGATACTGAAACCGATGATGACGGGACAACAGGTGTCATCCATGGGAAAGGTGGTCATCGGTACGGTGAAAGGTGACCTCCACGACATTGGCAAGAACCTCGTAGCCTCGATGCTCGAAGGTTGCGGTTTCGAGGTGGTGAACATCGGTATCGATGTCTCTGCCGACACTTTCATCGAGGAAGTGAAGAAGAACGAACCTGATATCCTTTGTATGAGTGCGCTGCTCACCACCACGATGGGCTACATGAAAGAAGTGATCGAGGCATTGGAGCGTGCAGGTATCCGCGACAAGGTGAAGGTGATGGTAGGGGGAGCCCCCGTCACCCAAGGATTTGCCGATGAGATAGGCGCCGACGGGTATAGCGATAATGCCAATACCGCCGTTCAGGTGGCCAAGCAACTATTGGGGAAATAAATGATTCACTTGTCACTTATCATTTTTACTTTAAACTATGTTTCACGCAAAATTCCTTGGTACCCTTGACTGGGCAATTCTCATCGCCTATTTCCTGATCCTTTTGGGCATCGGCATCTGGGCAAGTACGAAACGGAAAAAAGGCAGCAGTCTTTTCCTGGCAGAGCATTCTCTGCGATGGCATCACATCGGTTTCTCGATGTGGGGAACGAATGTGGGTCCCTCCATGCTTATCGCGTCGGCAAGTGCAGGTTTCACCACAGGTATCGTTTCAGGGAACTATGCGTGGTATGCCTTCGTCTTTATCTTCCTCCTGGCCTTCGTCTTCGCACCCCGCTATTTAGGCAGTGGAGTGAGTACCCTGCCCGAGTTCATGGGACTGCGTTTCGGTCAGCAGACACGCAATATCCTCGCATGGTACACCATCGTCACGATTCTGATCTCGTGGCTGGCCCTCACCCTCTTTGCTGGTGGTATCCTCATCCGACAAGTCTTCTCCATCCCCATGTGGGCCTCCGCACTTATCCTGTTAACGATCTCTGCCTTTTTCACGATGCTGGGCGGACTGAAAGCAGTGGCCTATACCAATGTGTATCAGATGGTGCTGCTGATCGTCGTCAGTGCTACACTCACCATCGTAGGACTTACCAAGGTGGGAGGTGTGAGCGGACTTACCGCTGCGGTGCCTGCCGACTATTGGAATCTCTTCCGTCCGAATGATGATCCCGACTTCCCCTGGCTTCCCATCCTTCTGGGCTATCCCATAATGGGTGTGTGGTTCTGGTGCACGGATCAGAGTATGGTACAGCCCGTACTTGCCGCCAAGAGTCTGAATGAAGGACAACGCGGAGCGAACTTCACCGGATGGCTGAAGATCCTTGACGTGCCCTTGTATATCCTGCCCGGTATCCTCTGTCTGGCACTCTATCCCACGTTGAAGAATCCCGATGAGGCCTATATGACCATGGTGACGAATCTCTTCCCCATGGGTATGGTAGGACTGGTGCTGGCGGTGCTGACAGCGGCTTTGGTGAGTACCATCGGATCGGCACTGAATGCCCTCAGTACGGTGTTCACCATGGATATCTACGTGAAGCGCATCAATCCCGAGGCCACCCAGCCTGAAATGATCCGCATGGGACATTGTGTCACCGTGGTGGGTGCTGTAATCTCCGTCATCATCTGCATAGCCATTGACAGTATCAAAGGACTGAACCTGTTCAACGTATTCCAGAGTGTGCTGGGCTTCATCGCTCCTCCAATGGCTGCCGTCTTCCTCTTCGGCGTGTTCTGGAAGCGTACCACCCGTCGTGCCGCCAATATGGCTCTCACCTTAGGAACCGTCTTCTCCATCGGTGTGGGTATCCTCTACCTGTGGGTACTGCCTGCTGAGAAGTACGACTTCTGGCCGCATTTCATGATGCTCTCCTTTGATATCTTCATGGTGATCAGCATCGCCATGATCTTGGTTTCCCTGCTCGACCACACACCGCAGGAGACTACCATGATGAAGAAGATCAATGAAAAGCCGTCGTGGGATGTCAAGATCGGATGGACTTTGCTCATCATCGTGATGATCGCCCTCTACGTGTTTTTCAATGGGAGATAATGCGCCCTTGGGCGACTGACAAAGAACGGAATTAACAAACACTTTGCTGCCACTTTTTCCGCCAAATCACTGTAGTAATGATTTAACGAAAAAAGTGGCAGCAAAGTAGTAAAATTACAATTACTTAAACAAGCTGTCGAGTAAGGTGTAGAACTCGGGATCCTCGCCTACGATGGTCTTCACAATCTTGCCATCGGGTCCTACGATGATCTTGGTGGGGAAGCCCTGCACGCCGTAGTCGGCGAGCACTTTACTGTCGCGTGGGTTATACACATGCAGCCAGGGCAGTTCATGTTTCTTCACGGCATCCTTCCATTTCTGCTCCGTATCGTTGCAGTCGATGCCTAAGATCTCGAACTTTCCTTTATACTTATTATAATAGTTCTTCATCTCAGGGAATCCCTTGATGCACCAGCCGCACCAGCTTCCCCAGAAGTCGAGGATGACATACTTGCCACGAAGACTTGACAATTTCAGCGGTTTCCCGTTGATGTCGTTCAGCGTGAAGTCGGGAGCCTCCACACCGGCAGCCTGTTTCTTGGCAGCCTCAGCCTCGGCTTTCTCTTGTTCTTCCATCTGGTCGATCACACCCTGATAGTAGCTCTTCATACGTCCGTTCTTCACTTTGTCGCTCAGCAGGGCAGCAGCCTCCTTGAGCTCGTTGATGCCGGCACCTGTCATTGCCAGCTGCGGGATGACGGCAGCAGAAGCCTCATAGTCGGGATGGGCTTTGATGAAACCGATCTGTGCCTGTTTGATTTTCTCTCGGAGAGGAGGCATACCGTCATTATAGATCTTCATCACAGAGTCTTGGCTGACCCCGTCGTTTATCATCTTCATACATTTCTCCTGGAATTCATTGGCTTCCTTCTGAGCACCTTCCAAGATCAGATCGAACTCATGGTATTCTTGGTAGAACTTTGAACCACTGATGTCGAAGCGTTCTTTCAGGTCGCCTACCAGTTCCATGTTTTCACCGGGAACACCGATGAGCTGCAGCTGTACGTTCTTCTCGCTACGTTCGCCGCGCATCACGCCGGGGGAAACCAAATAGACATCGGTCACCTCTGTCAGCGGGAAGTCAAATTCAAACTTCCCGTCTTTCACTACCACGGTTTGCGGAGTGTTCTGTGTCTTCGGTGTCAGTGCCAGCAGCGTGTCACCTACATTTTTCATGTTGCCCTTTACGTGCAACTGTCCGTCATTGGCGCAGCCTGTCAGTGCGATGGCAAGCATAGCCATGGATAATAAAATTTTTCTCATGAATGTTAATTTGTTTATTCTGAAACGTTTCGTTTTTAAACTACTCTATAGACGTTTGTTGTTAGGAAAAGGATACAATCCGCTCCTATTTTTAGGATAATTTATCTTTTCCATAGATTAATGGGATGCCCTTCGTGCAGACTTGTAAATCGGCGCGGAGCGCACCCCTATCTATTTCGTCACACCCCCAGAAACCGGGTTGAGTTTCTATTTCAGCAGTTCCGCCAGCATCTGGTCAAGTTTCTCATCCTCGCCCTCGTTGATCTTGCATACGATTTTTCCTTCACGGTCGATGAGATACTTGGTGGGCAGGTAGTGGATGGCATATTTCATACTGATATCATTCGTCTTGTCGAAGCCTTGCGCCGTGCGTTTCAGTCCGCGAAGCACATGATGGAAGCCTTCTCCGACGAGTCCGTCTTTCTCCACTGCTTTCTTCCAGGCTCCTTCGTTGTTGTCATCATCGCTCACATACACCATGTCGAGACCTTTGTCGTGGTATTTCTCATAGAGAGCCTTCATGTGTGGGTTACTCTTTCGACAGGGTACACACCATGATGCCCAGAAGTCGAGAATCACCACCTTTCCTTTCAGGGAAGAGAAGGTGAACGACTGTCCGTTGATGTCGTTGGCGGTGAAGTCGGGAGCCGCGGCTCCTGGCTGGATATTGCCTAATGCCGTCAGTTCCTCTTCGATCTCCTTCGTGTCCCCATAGAGTCGGACGCGCTCGGAGAAGCCCCCGTACACTTTCTTCAGTTCGTCGTAGCTCATGTCGCCCATCTCCATCATCAGGTTCTGTGCCGAGATATACGAGTCGGGATGAGTCATCATATATTGATGGACAAACTGCTGATATTTTGTACTGAACGGTTCCATCTTCTTTCTGATGGCTTCGCGTTGTTTGTCGGTCTTGGCATTACCGTATTGCTTATCCAGTGCCATCATCGGCTCCATGATGGGTTTTATTTCCGCATTGTAGGCATTGAGGTCATCCTGTGCCTTACCTCCTTTGATCACGGCATCTGCAATCTTCCCGGTGGCTGTCTCCACGGTGAATGTTCCTTCCTCCAGAGCTAACTGACAGGCATCGCCGCCTCTCATACGATTCCATTCGCCGAGGATGATCTGTCCCGATGCGTAGGGGTTATCGAGTACGCCGCTGAAGGTGAAAGCACCGTCTTTCACCACGGTCGTGGCCGTCTTAATGTCCTCACGGTTTCCATAGGTCAGCATCACCGTCTTTCCCTCAGCCTTCGCTACGGTGCCTTTGATGGTGAATGGATAATCAGCCTTGCCGAGGAGACGTTCCAGTTCGCGTTCTAACTTCTCGTCCTCCCCCTCGTCGATCTTGCAGACGATGCGTCCCTGCTGGTCGATAAGATATTTCGTGGGCAGGTAGTGGATAGCATATTGATTACTGATGTCGTTGGAATGATCGATGCCTTCCGCACCCTTCGAACGGTCCCATTTCATGCCACGCAGCACGTGGTGGAAGCCGTCGCCCGTGAGTTTGTCGTCGGCCACAGCCTTTCTCCATGCTTCAGGTCTTGAGTCATCATCCGAGACATACACCATCTCCAGTCCTTTGGCACGGTATTTCTTATACAGCTCCAGCATGTGAGGATTGCTCTGACGGCACGGCTTGCACCATGAAGCCCAGAAATCGATGATCACCACATGTCCTTTCAGACTGCTCATCGTGAACGGTTTCCCGTGGATGTCGTTGGCGGTGAAGTCGGGAGCCACCTTCCCTGTCTGTACTCTTTCCAAGGCATTGATCTCTTTGACGATGTCCTGGCAGTCACCAAATTTCTTCACGTTGTCGCTGAACCCGTCGTAGATGCTTTTCAGTTCCTGATAGTTCATGCGGCTCATGGCATAGCGCAGATATTGCGGTGAGAGGTACGAGTCGGGATGTGTCTTGATGAAGTTCTCACGGGCCTCTGTCATTCTCTTTGAGTATGGCTCCATCTGAGCTTTGATGGCCTCACGCTCAGCCCCCTCAGCCTCATAATAAGCATCGTTCAGCTCCTGCATTTTCTGCATGTCGGCGGCCATCGATGCTTCCAGTGCATTCTCCTCCTCTTGGGTCTTGCCACCGTGGATCACTGCTTTCTTAAAATCGTTGGCATCGATCTCGGCAGTCATCTTGGTGGGCTCTAACGAGAACTGTACGTATTTGGCCTCACTGACCGGTCCTTCTAATTTTCCCATGTAAAGCAACCCATTGGAATAGGGATGATCCATGACACCCTTGAAGACGAACTTCCCTTTTTTCACCACGGCACTGTCGAGGACAGCTTTCTCTGCCCTTCCGTAGCTCAGATAGATTTTCTCTCCATCGGCATTCTTGATGGTGCCCTTCATCACGAACTTTCCGCCTTGTGCCATCATTGCCGTTGCCATCAGCAAGGCGGCAGCACCTGCGAATACTCTTTTCTTCATACGATTTCTTTATTTATTGATTCAACTGTTTCAGCTTTCGACGACTCTCCTGGTCGATTATATATATAGTACACGCGTAAGACAGGTAGGAGTTATTCAATGTTCTTAAAAAACACAAATCCAAACGTTAAAAAAGCAAAAGAGCACGCTCAGAACACTGCACTCCATTTATTTTGTTGCGAATAATTGGGTAGAAAGTTGTAATTTTGCACCCAAATTTATTGTATTGGGAAATGAGTCTTACCAGATTACTCAGATATGCCTTCCTGTCGCGGCAGAAAGAGTTGGAACGACATAACAACGAGCCTTTGGCGTTGCAGGATGCCGTGTGGCACTATTTGGTGGAGCGGGCAAGCAACACCGAATATGGTCGGAAGTATATCTTTTCGACCTTTAAGAACTATGATGACTGGGCACAACATGTCCCTGTGACTAATTACGATGACCTGAAGGACAGCATCGACCGCATGCGTCATGGTGAGAGCAACGTGCTCTGGCCCGGACAGGTGAAATGGTATGCCAAGTCATCGGGCACTACCAACGACAAGAGCAAGTTCATCCCTGTGAGCGATGATGGTCTGCGTGCCACACATTATCGCGGTGGCTTCGACTCGGTGGCCCTCTATCTGCGCAACAACCCGAAGAGCCGCCTCTTCGACGGCAGGGCCTTGATCCTGGGCGGCAGTCACTCACCCAACTACACCCTGCGCAACTCCTTGGTAGGTGACCTCAGTGCCATCCTTATCGAGAATATCAACCCGTTGGTGAACCTCGTGCGCGTGCCGAAGAAGCAGACAGCCCTGTTAGGTGACTTCGAGGTGAAACGTGAGCGTATTGCTGAGGAGACACTCCACAAGAATGTCACCAACATCAGCGGTGTTCCTTCGTGGATGCTGTCGGTGCTCACCCGGGTGATGGAGATCTCCGGCAAGCAATATCTCACCGAGGTGTGGCCGAACCTTGAAGTGTTCTTCCATGGTGGGGTGGCCTTCACTCCCTACCGGAAACAATTCGAGCAGCTCATCCCCTCTGACCAGATGCACTACATGGAGACCTACAATGCCAGCGAGGGCTTCTTCGGCTTACAGAACGATCCTGCGGATCCTGCGATGATGCTGATGCTCGATTACGGCGTGTTCTACGAATTCATCCCGATGGAATATTTAGAGACCACCGAGGGGAAGGCGGGAGGCAACAACTACGCTGCCCATACCATACCGCTAAGCGATGTGGAGGTGGGGAAGAACTACGCCATGGTGATCTCCACCCCCTGCGGACTGTGGCGTTACCTCATCGGCGACACCGTGAAGTTCACGCAGAAAGACCCCTATAAGTTCATCATCACCGGGCGCACCAAGCATTTCATCAATGCCTTTGGTGAGGAGCTCATCGTGGATAATGCCGAGAAAGGACTGAAAGCCGCCTGTGAGGAAACGGGTGCCGAGGTGCTGGAATATACCGCTGCCCCCGTGTTCATGGACAACAAAGCGAAGTGCCGCCACCAGTGGCTGATCGAATTTGCCAAGGAACCCGCCGATCTGAAAGCCTTCGCCGCCATACTCGATGCGAAGCTCCAGCAGATCAACAGCGACTACGAGGCCAAACGCTACAAGGATATCACCCTGCAGCCCTTGGAAATCGTGAAGGCACGACCGAACCTGTTCAACGACTGGCTGCGCCGCAAGGGGAAATTAGGGGGACAGCACAAGATCCCTCGTCTGAGCAACAGCAGGGAGTACATCGATCAGATGCTGGAGATGCAGTCAACAGCGATAACACAATGATCATGAGAGAAGATACACGCATAGAGAGACAACACGTCAGGGGCCTGCCGGCTTCCTGCCTCGCTGTCTTTTTCGCCATCTGGGGCATCTGCCTCCTGGCGTTCTCCTCCTGTGCGAAGATGGGCAACCCTGACGGCGGTTGGTACGACGAGACCCCTCCCCGCATCTTAGGTGCCAGTCCTGACGACAAGTCGGTCAATGTGCACACGAACAAGATGTATATCTACTTCAACGAGTATATCAAGCTCACCGACCCCACACAGAAAGTGGTGGTGTCGCCACCGCAGATGGAGATGCCCGACATCAAAGGGGCGGGCAAGCGCATCATCATCGACCTGAAAGACTCGCTGAAGGAGAATACCACCTATACTGTTGACTTCAGCGATGCCATCTCCGACAACAACGAGGACAATCCCTTGGGAAACTTCACTTACTCGTTCTCCACAGGCGAGGAGATTGACACCATGGAGGTGTCGGGCTATGTGGTGGAGGCAGAGAACCTCGAACCCATCAAGGGTATCTTGGTAGGACTCTACGACAACCTCGAAGACTCGGTGTTCAGGAAGGAGCCCTTCCAGCGTGTGAGCCGCACCGACAGCCGCGGTCGCTTCGTCATCAAAGGTATCAAGCCCGGTAACTACCGCGTGTATGCCCTGATGGATGCCGATGGCGACTACCGTTATACGCAGAAGAGTGAGAAGATCGCCTTCAACCGCGAGGTCATCGTACCATCCTGTAAACCTGATATCCGACAGGACACGCTCTGGCGCGACTCCCTCCGCATCGACTCGATCATCCGCGTGCCCTACACCCATTTCCTCCCTGACGACATCGTGCTGCGTGCGTTCTCTGTGCCACAGACCGACCGCATGCTCCTGAAGAGCGAGCGGAAGCTGGCCAACCAGTTTTCATTCATATATAGCTACGGCGACTCCATCCTGCCCGTGCTGCGCGGACTGAACTTCGACGAGAAGGATGCCTTCGTGATGGAGGCCAACGAGAAGAAAGACACCCTTACCTATTGGCTGCGCGACTCCCTGCTGATCAACCAGGATACGCTGATGGTGGAACTGCAGTACCAGGCCACCGACACCACCGGTGTGCTCGTCATGAAAACCGATACCCTCAACCTCCTTTCCAAGGAACCCTATGCCAAACGGATGAAACAGAAGGAGAAGGAATATAACGAATGGAAGAAGAAACAGGAGAAGGCAGAGAAACGTGGCGACCCCTTCGAGCAAGAGATGCCCGTGGAACAGCTGGCCATGAATATACGGATGAATTCCGAACTGGATCCCGACAAGAACCCTTTGATCCAGTTTGACACCCCTTTGGCCGTTGCCGACACCTCGATGATCCACCTCTACTCGAAACACGACACGCTCTGGTATCGTGCTCCCTTCATGCTCCGCGAACATCCAAAGATACCGCGCACCTACGAACTGCTCGGAGAGTGGCGACCCGATATTGAATACAGTCTGGAGTTCGACTCCGCAGCCTTCGCCGATATCTACGGCAAGACCACCTTAGCCACCAAGAAAGGCTTCAAGGTGAAGAGCAACGATGCCTACAGCACCCTCTTCATCACCATCAGCGGGATGAGCGGCAAGCATGTGGTGGCTCAACTCCTCAGCGGCAAGGATGATGTTGTGAAGGAGGTGACGACCACCAACGGTAATGCCGAGTTCTTCTATGTCACCCCCGGCACCTATTACCTGCGCATGTTCCACGATGAGAACGGCAACGGGGTGTGGGACACCGGAAACTATGATGAGGGGCGACAGGCCGAGGAGGTTTATTACTATCCCGGGAAGTTTGAGTGCAAGGAGAAATGGGACTATACAGAGACCTGGGATCCCATGCGCCGCAATGCTGCCCGGCAGAAGCCCGGTGAACTGGTGAAGCAGAAGGCCGACAAGGAGAAGACCATCAAGCACCGCAACCTCGAACGTGCCCAGAAGTTAGGTATCGAGTACCTGAAGGAAGCCGTTGGCAAAACGTATTAGTTTAAACGAAATACAGTTTCCGGCATCTAATCCATAAAAACGATACATGTCGGAATCATTAAAAAAAACAGTCATGATGAAAGAGAAGAGAAAAGAAATACGTCGCCGTTTCGCAGCTGTCGTGTGCCTCTGTGCCATGACCCTTGCTGCCTCGGCACAATGTACCTTTAAGAACACCGCTTTCAAGGGTGGTGAGTTCCTGTCGTACAACCTCTACTACAACTGGAAGTTCGTGTGGGTAAAAGCAGGCAGTGCCTCGATGTACACCGTACAGAGCACCTACAAGGGGAAACAGGCCTACCGCGCCAGTCTTACCACTCGTGGCAACAGGAAGGTCGATGAGATGTTCGTGCTGCGCGACACCCTGCTCTGCTACAGCACGCTCGACATGGCTCCTCTCTATTTCCGCAAGGGAGCCCGCGAGGGTGAACGCTACACCGTTGATGAGGTGTGGTACAACTACAAGGGCGGCAACAGCCATCTCACCCAGCGCCGGCAGTATAAGGACGGTACCAGCAAAACCATCACCAATTCCCGTGAGGAGTGTGTCTATGACATGCTGAACATCTTCCTACGTGCCCGGAGCTTTAATCCCGAGGGGTGGAAGAAGGGGCATGTGGTGAGAATCCCCATTGCCGACGGCAACAGCATCGAGGCTGCACAGCTGCGTTATCGGGGTAAGTCAACCATCAAGGCCGATAACGGAAAGAAATACCGCTGCTTGGAACTGTCGTACATGGAGATGGACGAGGGGAAATACAAGGAGATCGTGCGGTTCTATGTCACCGACGACAGCAACCATATCCCCATCCGTCTGGATATGTTCTTGCGTTTCGGTTCTGCCAAGGCTTTCCTTACGAACATGAAAGGAAACCGCTCTCCGGTAACCTGCATCGTTCCGTAGTTCTTCGTGGATAGAGCTCCCCATTCCGCAGGTCAGAGGTTCTCCTGGAAAAAGGACAGCACCTTGGCCTGCACCTGCCGTCCGCAGCTGTGGGGGATATCCCAGATCTCAGTGGTCAGCCGGTCGTCAGCACCCTGACTTCTCCACACCTCGTGCATGATTCCGAAGGCTTTCTCTGCTCCCGGCACCGGGAAGAGCTTGTCTTTAGAGCCGTTGATAAAGAGCATCGGCTTCGGACAGGCCATACTGGCGATGTGGGGGTAGTCCATCCAACGGCGCAGTCCGGGCAGACAGTTGGCGAAGCCTCCATTCTCCGATCGCCCGTATTTCCACGTCATCTGCACATCCGTCGTCACCATCCAGCACACCGAAGCCCCAGCCTTGATCCGGTCGCTCAGGGCCGATAGCATCCATGCCCGGTAGGCTCCCATCGAACAGCCCATGCATCCGATGCGCCGGGCATCCACCTCGGGCATCGTGGCCAGGAACTCCGTGCCGCTGATATCATCGTAGGTCATGTAGGCACTCAGATCCACGCCATACATCATCATGTTCCCCGCAATCATGTCGTACTTGCTCCTGTCAACACCCTCGGCACGTCCGCGTTCTCCCCACATCGGCGCATCGGCAGAGAACACCACGAAGCCATGACGGGCTAAGTAGTCACCCACATACTGTCCCTCATAGAGGTTGTCGGCCCACGCATCGGCATCTTTCACCACCTCTTCCTCCACGGCAAACGGTCGGATCATCTTCTCCTTGCCGATATAGAGGTGAGCCCCGTGGTCGTGCAACAGGTTCACGGCGGGGAATGGTCCCTTGCCGTCGGGGATCAGCACGAGGGCGGGCACTGTGTAGTAACGTGACAGCCGTATCTCGATCTTCCGTGCCCGGTAGCCGTCGCGCTGCTCCTCTGCCAGCACCTTCATCTCGTAGCTGTCGGCGGGAGGGGGCGGTGTGAGCATGCACTCAAACACCTTTGCGCGTGCTGCCTTCTTCCACTTCGTGAAATTCTTGATCTTACTCTTTCCCCATGCCATCGGGTAGTCGAGGTCGGCTATCAGTTCCTCGGCATACTTAGGCAGATTCTTGTAAAACTCATACTGCTCCCGTTTCTGGGCAGTGAGGGTGACGCATACGAGCAGCATCACCAGCAGACAATAGATTTTTTTCTTCATGTCGTTCTTCTTTTTTTTGACGGTACCGATGCAAAGATACATCTTTTCCGCGATTTTTATTACACCCCATCCCTTTTTTCTCATGTCAAGCACTTTTTACGGTGCAAAGTAAATGCAAATAAACGCAATAGAAAGCTTGCTTTCGAATTGCTGAGTGCAGCTTTTCTTATGCAAAGGTACAACAATTCATTTTGGGAATGTCGGTTATGGTCGGTTATGGTCGGTTATGGTCGGTTATAGTCGGTTATTCTTTTATTAGAGGGATTTTTAGATGAAAACTGAGAAGTGAGAGGTGAGAAGTGAGAGGTATGATTACCACTAAGAGCCTGGCCTTGGGGCGGGGTCTGTATTCAGAAACATAGTTTTTTTGTGATGAAGTAGAGTCTGATTGCATTGTAAGCAGAGTCTAATTGGAATGTAATCAGAGCCTACTTAACATTTACGTAGAGTCTAATTACGATGCAATCAGAGTCTGTTTGTATCACACAGAAAATATTTTATAATCTCACACAGAGATGAAAATTAAGGTCACACAGAAATCACGGAAATCACTCTAAGTTTGCAGCGTCTAAGAAAAAAGACAGGATTTTTTGCTTAGTAAGGTTCGATTCCCTACCTTTGTTGTAAGAAGGAGGAACCGGCCTGCTGGAGAGGGAAACTTTGGAAATCAC
>Ga0247609_10000516_pt1 | contig 53300 bp, 42 predicted proteins | sample 172DNAGHGlowgp2_FD_193487 | JGI IMG/M metagenome (GOLD analysis project Ga0247609, IMG submission 193487) | Sheep rumen microbial communities from Palmerston North, Manawatu-Wanganui, New Zealand - 1728 DNA GHGlow gp2 | ecosystem: Host-associated > Mammals > Digestive system > Stomach > Rumen ... | reverse complement strand
TATCGATGCTGGTCAGACCTCTACATCCGCGGAACGCAGATTCTCCGATGACGGTGACGGAGTTAGGGATGTCGATGCTGGTCAGACCTCTACATCCCCAGAACGCCCAGTTGCCGATGGTTGTGACAGAGTTGGGGATGTCGATGCTAGTCAGGCTAGTACAGTCATAGTATTTGCAACTTATTGTTTGTCAGTTAGTTCTGATTAAAACGATAGAAAAGTGATTACACAGATTCTAAAGACGGGGAAGATAATGAAGATTTAACATTTTTAATTTTCTTTAAACCCCCGCGAATTCAACTGGCTACTGCAGTCGTTTTATGATACTATCTAGTCATCTTCCAAAACTTTGGCTTATAACTTTTTCAAAAGTTCTCTTCCTTTGTTGGTCAGATAGTATGATTGCATTGGGTGGTTAGGTACCTCTGGATAGAGCATCGCAATGTAACCTTCGGCCAAATTCGGTGTTATGTAGGTGTTTACAAAGCTTGGTATATTACGAAGATTCATGCCTTTCATCAATGATTTTAGATTCGCACCATTCTCGCCTATGGCCAGTAAGAATTTTTTCAAACGCTTATTTTTCGCTTGTTCTTTTGTGGTTGTATGGTGAACTTGCGTGGTTGTATGGTTGCTCGCTTAAATGTGACCCATACGAATGTGGCGTTTTGATTGAACTCTGGTTCAGCGAGGTTTGCTTCACGGCATGCATCTATCATACGACCTACACCACTGCCCCAATTCTCTAAAAACGTGGTTTTGAACAGCACATCCGCAATGATGGGGTTTGGCGGGTATGAATGGTGAGAAAGCTTAATAGTTTCAACGGGCAGTTCATCGGGCAGATGGCCAGTATTCTCTATCTCCACGCGATCGTCATATATGGCGATTCCAACAGAACTACTCGTATTGTGGAAAAGGCGATGACAAAGAGCGTTTGTTAATGCCTCGCGGAGTGCTTCCGCTGGAATTTCCAGTATTTCTTCTTCAGTAGGTTTTACATCTTTATCATCACCGTCTTTCAGTTCGTCCGTGGTCTTCTTCAGTTTCAGCGTACGAGTTTCATCGCCTTTAATCAGAGCTTTAACTTCGTCTATTGTCATAATGGCTATTAATCTATGCTAATACACTTATAAGGGTACACATTTTTTTAGACAGTTGGCGTATCGACCGCAGAATAATTTGCTTGGCACGTTAGAAATTCTCAGAATCAGCTGCAAGGAAATCGACGTTGAAATGTACATGAAACAGTTTGAAACATGGCAATAATTGGAAAGTATGCTCTATGCAGTAATCAAATATTTCGACATCCTGCTTGAATTCACAAGCGGTATGCTACTCGATGCCTGCTATCTTTACAGTAAAAAAAAGCTAAATACTAGCGAAACCAAGTGACAAAATTCGAGGAGTTAAAAGCAAGGGTGGACTTGTTTTCCATTGCCGAACGAAAGCATAGTCGCCAAAGCAATCTCACAAATATAAAACACAATGGCAGTAGCCTACCTCAATTCCTCTCCCGACAAGTATAGCAGATAAATCAAAGAAGAACAGAATAGACATCTACCTTGCAGTAATATTAATGAACAATGAGAGCTGCACATTATTTTTACATGACTATATAGTACAAACAAATCAATCAAGTCATGACATCAATTAAAATCAAATTAAAACAAGCGTCTGATATCTCAAAGAAGGGGCGCATTATTTACAGAATCAATCATCGGGGTCTTTCAAAAACCATCATGTCATCAGTTGAAATCTTCCCTAATGAGTGGAATGATCGGTCATCAGCTATCATCAAAGCTAACTGTAGTCCTGATCGCAAGGAGGAGCTGGAACAAGCAGAAGAGAGCATTCAGTGGGACATACGAAGCATTTACCAGATCATCAGCAGATTAGTGATGGAGTCAGGGACTTTTACAGCAGATGATATTGTTCGTCTATTTGAGATACAAACCCCAAATATATCGTTCATTGCATTCATGCGTGAACGGATAAAGAGACTCGAGAACCATGGGAAGTATGGTACTGCAGCGACCTATTCGACGACATTGAATAGTTTCATGAGATTCTTGCGTGTTCATGATGTCTCGCTTAATCGTTTGGATTCCAGTCTAATCAAGAGTTATGAAGAACATTTAAGAAGCACTGGTTTAACAAAGAACACAACTTCGTTTTATATGCGAGTATTACGTTCTGTTTACAATCAAGCAGTTGAAAATGGTCTTGTTGAGCAAGCAAGGCCTTTTTGTAATGTTTATACAGGAATCGCTGAAACAAAGAAACGGGCAGTGAGTGCCAAAGATATTCGGAAAATCATAGCTATTGATCTAGCACAATATCCGGCACTCGATTTTGCTAGAGATGTATTCATGTTTAGTTTCTACACTCGTGGGATGGCGTTTATAGACATAGCCTATCTCAGACGAGAAAACCTGAAGGATGGGTATCTGATTTACAAACGGCGCAAAACAGGATGTGAACTACGAATAAAATGGGAAGACTGTATGAAATCAATAGTGAAAAAATATCAGGCACAATGCAATCATTATCTTCTTCCAATTATCAAGGGGGAAGAAGATAATCGAAAGCAGTATCAAAATTTCTCACATTGGATTAACAAACAGTTGAAAAGGCTATCGTCATTATTGGACATCAAGCCTGCGTTGACCATGTACGTCGCACGTCATAGTTGGGCAAGCATTGCGAAGAATAACAATATACCGATAACTGTCATAAGTGAAGGCATGGGACATTCTTCGATTAAGACTACCCAAATTTATTTAGCGTCATTGAATGATTCGATTATTGACGGAGCAAATAAGAGAATCATTAAAATTGTGAAGGGGGCTGAATAGTATAATACTTCTCTCTGTAAGAGATGTATCACTTTTTCGAATGCTGTTTTTTCCCTTGATTTCTAAGCTAAAAGGTACAGAGTCAAAAATAACTTGAGTATATTAATTCGATGTAAAAAGATATTATACGTTATTATTTTTAACGTAAAAGAGTTGACAATTGCAATAATTTAGTTATCTTTGCCGTATCGGTACATCTCTTACAGAGAGATTGCAATAAACTATTCATCTATGTCGCTGGAAATCAGCACAGAAAAATGGAGAGTTTGTGTGGTTATAGATCATTATGCGGCACTATGCTAATTTAGCATGGTGTCCCTCTCTATTGTCATGGAATCATGATGCAAGTCTCATCAACGCAATTTTTTAGAAACGAAATTCATTGGTTCCCGATGCGCGTTACATATAATCGGGAGCTGAAGATTAAAGGGCTGCTTGATGATCTGAACATAGAGAATTTCGTTCCCATGAGAAATGATTATGTTAACACTAGGAATGGGAAAAAGAGGAAATTAGTACCTGCTATACGCAACTTGATCTTTGTAAGAAGTTCACAAGAAACACTTACAGGTTTAAAAATGAGCATGGCGGGATTTGAACCGATGAGATATATCACAAAAAAATCATTGATCAATGGCCAACATGAGATCATCCATGTTCCTGATAAACAGATGAGTGATTTCATAAAAGTGGCCTCTTCTCCAGACGATCAATATTTTGTTCTTGATAATAGTGATTTCATTAATAAGATTGGTAAACGCGTTGAAATCACCGAGGGCTATTTTGCTGGAGTCGAGGGTGTCATTAAAAGGATCAAGAGGAACAAACACGTGGTTGTTCAGATTGAAGGTATAGCAGCTGTTGCTATCACATTTGTACCAGCAAACTGTCTCTCGCTTATAGAGAATTGAAACTAAAACAAGATAACCGAGATGGATAAGTACACGCAATTATTAATGTCTCTGCCTTTTGACTATCTTCATCTTGCAGAATCTTTTGCGAATGACAATCATTCGCCGAAAATTGAACCGGCACATTTATTCCGAGCATTGCTTCATAAGAATGCTGGTCTGGTTAATTATATCGAAGACACTCTTGATGAGGACTACTACTATTTTGTGGATTGGGCTGATATGCGAATGATGCAATGTGAGAAATCAGCATATCCAATGAAGGGAATTCAGCTCTCTCATGCTTCGCAGATGGTCGTAAAAGAAGCTCAAAACATCAGTGAGAAACTTGGTTTGCCAGAACTGAATGCAGTCTGCCTTCTAGCTTCTCTAGTAACGCCAGGAATTGGTTTTTCTTTTGAAGAATTAAAGACCTTACCGTTAAAAGCCGACAAAGTCATCGGCACGTTAGAAACAGCGTCTTCAGAATCGCTGAATAAGATTGTCGCCAATTGTACAAATGCGTCTAGATTAGGAGAGAGCATGAATAGCGGCTATTGTGTCCCAATGCTTGACCAAACAGACAATGATCATGTAGTTGGATTTGATGATGAGATTTTGTCAATAGTGGAAGTCCTTGCACGTAAGGATCGGGCAAACGTTCTGATTGTCGGTGAAACAGGGGTGGGCAAAACCAGTCTGATAAATGCAATCATACAACGCCTGAGTAACAAGAATGTCCCAGAATCTCTGATTTCACTGCAGCCTTTTGAATTAGACTTGATAGCTCTCAGCCAAGGCGTTACATATAAGGGCGAGATTGAAGATCGTTTCAAGAAGGTTGCTGAAAACCTCTTGGATTTGGCGCAACCAGTTCTTGTTGTTGAAAATTTCCATCGCGTTGAAGATCAACAATCAACACTTAATGGCATTCTTCCCAGTTTGAAAAAACTCTTGTCCAAGAACCAACTTCAGGTGATTTGCACGGCCACAATTGACGGTTATACAAAGAACATTGAGAAGGATAAGGAATTGACAGCTTTCTTCGAGAAAATCTCAATAGAAGAACCAACAGAGGATAAGGCAGTTGAGATTCTTCAAATCAAGAGAGGTGATTTTGAGGAGTTCCATCATCTTCCAATTGAAGACGATGTTTGTGTTGAGATAGTAAGGTTGGCAAAGCGATATCTTCCCGATCGACATCTGCCATCTTCGGCTCTTGATCTTCTTGATCGTGCTATGTCATCAGTGAAAATAGCAAATGAGATGGCAAAGTTGACCGGCGATGGTAAAGCTCAACAGGATAAGCTTTACAAAGATGCGGTACGCGATGTGGTATCAAAAATGACGGGCATTCCAATGGGCAATATTCAATCAGAGGAGCGTGAGAAATTATCCAATGCCGAAGAAATTCTCCATAAACGCGTTGTTGGACAGAATCATGCTATCAAGAGTATTCTGGATGCTATCTATGAGTCCCGCTCTGGATTGAACAAAAAGGGACAGCCGATGGGCTCGTTCTTCTTTCTGGGTCCGACTGGAACAGGAAAGACCGAATTGGCAAAATCACTTGCAGAGTTTCTATTTAATGACGAAACATCTATTCTGCGGTTTGATATGTCAGAGTACAAGGAGGAACATTCAGTAGCCCTGTTGTATGGTGCACCTCCAGGATATGTGGGATACGAAGAGGGCGGTCTGCTTGTTAACCAGATCCGTCAGCACCCATACTCTGTAGTTCTATTTGACGAAATCGAGAAAGCACACCGTTCAGTATTTGATTTGTTCTTGCAAATCCTTGATGAGGGTAAGCTTCACGATCGACTCGGACGTGTCGGCGATTTCTCTAATTCACTAATCATTTTCACATCAAATATCGGTAGCGACTACATCTTCAAGTCATTCGGTGAGGACAAGGTGCCTACCCACGACCAGTTGCTGGAAGTCATGCAAGGTCAATTCAGGCCTGAGTTCTTAGCTCGCCTCACCGAGATTGTTCCATTTTCGCCCATTACGACTGAAATGATTGATAGAATTTTTGATATTCATATCAAGAATCTATTAAAGACATTGCATGAACAGAATATTGAGCTTGTGATCGATGAGACGGCAAGAAAGTATGTGACCCAGGTCGGTTTCAATGCCCACTACGGCGCCCGTCCGATTCTTGGCATTATTCGAAAAGAAATCAGGCGCCCATTATCAAAGCTTATCATATCTGGGGATATTGAACCCGGGGATATCGTTACCATGAAATATGATGACGAAAACAAGCAAATCATGTGGGATATTGATACTCCTGATGATTCTGATATGAAAGAAAACAAATAAATCAACATATTATTAATCAATGTAATAGCTAAAATTATGGCAAGAAAAACTGTTATCACCAAGGTTTTGGATGCTAACGCTGAGGATGGCATTATCGAGTTCCCCCAGAACAAGACGTTATATGCCGATCAGTTTACAGATGAAGCGCCAAACACGGATGAAGATCGAGAGGGCTTTAAGCCCAAGAACATGAACGAAGTTTTTGAGCACTACCAGCCGAGTAAGAACGGTGTTGCTCTTGAAACAGAAGAAGGTGGTGCTGTGTATGAGAGCTTTGATTTCAAATCCATCAAGGACTTTGAGGATGAGAGCCTGATTGAGCAGAGTGAACTATTGAGCGAAGCAAAAGGCAAGATTGATGCTCTTAACTCTGTGATTCGCCAGCTTGAAAAGAATAAAACCTTGCGCAATACGCTCAAGGACGAAGCTGCAAGAGGAAACCTTGCAAATGCCTTGAAGGCGCTGCTGGCGGAAATTGAAGACGCTGAATAATCATTATTAACCAAAATCATTGAATGATATGGCTGACGAAGAAATGAAAAAAGCTCCCATCGCCGATGGACCGCAGCTCAAGGAGAGAGAAAAAATCGAGAACCCGTCCGAGTTGCTGCAGGATAGTCTTGGCGGCTTGAATAAGTTTGGTGGATTCCAGTTGCTCAAAGGCTTGATTAAAGGCGTTGAGAACATGGATCCACGTCGCAAGGCAGTAAAGAATATTTTTCTGAGTGACACTGCTTACGCAGAGTCTCGCAAAAAGCTGAAAAATGAGTTGGAATTATGGGTTTCCATCCTTGAAGGTGGAAGTAGTGATCCGATGCAGATTATTGAGGCTTGCAGTGCAAGACGAGATAAAACTGAGCGCAATCTGAAAGATAATCTGTTTAACATCCACGAAGACATCAAGAAGCTTGAGATTACTTATCGTGCATTGGATTCATTCTTTGCTAATGCAGGACAAGGTAAGATTGACTGCTTGACATTGATGAATGTTAATAAGGACGAATTGGAATACCATGACTCCGATGACACCAAGGCTATACGTGAAGAACTTGAGAGATATTACGATCGTTTGAGTCTCAAGAACAATTATAGTTTGCTGGTTGTTCCTGGTTATCTTGGTGATGCCACGACAGTCAGGATGTGGGCAGATACGGCTTATCGCAATAAGGTTATTATGCTTACTGACTTCAAAGACAGTCTGAATTTTACCATGCTCAAGGATGAGCTGGATGATGCCAATTTGCAAGGTCAGGACGCACAGTTGGCAAACATTGTTATGGCATGCAATTACATTCTTGGACGTAAGAAGTCTGAGTTGGCAGGTGAGGATGATGATATCTATTTGCCAGCATCGGCTGCGCTTGCTGGTCGTATGACCAACACCGAGGAGACCGTTATTGCACAAGGTTCAGCGGGTAAAAAGTACGGTACATTGAGTAACGTAAAGGGCGCTCGACTTGACCTTCGCAAGAGTGAGATTGCAGCACTCATTGACCAAGGTGTTATTCCTATGGTTGAAGAGGACGGGCGCACTATGGCTTTCTCCAATCGTTCCCTATATAACGGTGCCACTATCGGATTGCAGGAATATCCCATTGTTCGCACATTTGACTGGATTGGCAAAGTATTCCAGAACTTTTTCAATGATGAGGCTTTCATCAATTGGAATTCACAGGTTAAAGCCGAGTTGCAACAGGCAATCCACGATTTCCTGAGTGATTATAAGGGCCCCGGTAAGCTTATTGAGAACTACAATCTCAAGGGCATCAACCAAGATCCCAAGACCAAGGATATCTCAATTCAAGTGGAACTGAAACCATTCTTTGCCGCAAAGAATTTCTTCATTGAGCTCACTGGCCATAATGGCACAGCAGGAGTTGAATGGGATCAGAATGTGACCTAATCAATTGTGTTAATCAATATAATTTTTTTCATTTAATTAATTTGTTTTATTTATGGCAACAAGAACAGCTACAATCAATGCCGATGGCATTCAGGAACGCGAAGTGTTATTCGTAAGGTATGAACTCAATCAGCAGACTGACGTAGAAGGACAGCCCACCGGCACGACCCGTGGCGGCAAGATCTACATCAAAGTGAAGTCCAATGATGACGGCAACACTGAGTTGCTTGAGTGGATGATCGACACCTACATGAGCAAGAGCGGCACCATTTCTTTCCCCAATCGTCAGGGTGGTGAGATGAAGCACCTTTCGTTCAAGGAGGGATATGTGGTAGAGTATGCTGAGACCTATGACTCGACAAACTCTCTGCTCCAGTATGAGGAGTTTACCATCTCAGCAAAGGAGATCCAGGTTGGTAACGCTCGTCACAACAATCGCTGGACTATCGACAATTAATGTTAAACCAGAACCATTCCAAGGCTTAATGCTAGGGTATCACCTCTTTATTGCAGGTGGTACCCAGGCATTCAAGCTTAATTATTTAACCAACTATGGCAATTCAAGGAAGCCTCAGCATCGGTGGGCGGAATTATAATGTGGTTGAATGCGCCTATGAGTTCAATCAATCAATAGATGATACTGGTAAGCCGGTATCTCGTCCCAAAGGCGGTACTATTACATTTGTGATGCCTTCATCAAGTGATGATGACTTGTTCTTTTACAAATGGATGTTTAATAAGACTGAGGTGAAGAACGGCATATTCAAATTCGTTGTTTATACTAACAAGAACAACCGAAGTATCAAGACCGTCTCTTTTGAGAATGCTTATTGCGTTAACCTCAAGGATTATTTCAATGATAATGACAGTAAACTGATGTACACAACAGTTACTGTCAGTGCCGAAAGGATTAAAATCGGCTCTCTTGCCAAAGCTGAATTCACTAACGAATGGACCGTTTAGCCCATGTCAATTTCTGTAAAGAACATATCTATCGCTATTGAAGGTACGACCTCAAATGCGTTTGACATTGATATCGAGGGAGTCCGTTACCATATGGACAATTTCACGCTCAATCAGAGTCTGTTAACGCATAACACACTGTCATTCAGTATGCACAAAGCTCTTCCCGAGGAAGGCATCAATGAGCCTCGGTTTGAAGTGTGCGGACAAATCATCGGAAAGCAAATCACGGTCTCGCTTGAGACTGTGAGCATCGAGAGTGAATCCTTAAATAGTAGCGGAGATACAATTGCTGATATTGAATTCAAAGGCTTTATTGCCTCGGCATCAGCTACACGAGACAATAGTAGTTACAGTATTCAAGTGGAAGCGTTAAGCTGGGATGCACTACTTGAAGATGATGCAGCCTGCAAGTCCTTTGAACAAAAGACACTTAATGATATAGTTAATGATGTAGTCAGTGATTATAGTGGCCATCTGGAAACTCATGTTGATGCCAGGTTCACGAATGCTATCCCCTATTGTGTTCAATACAATGAGACTAATTTCCAATTCTTGCAGCGACTGGCACGCAGATATGGAGAATGGCTGTATAACGACGGAACGCAATTAGTTTTCGGCAATCTTAACAAGAAGGATTCTGTAAGGCTTTCTTATCCCAGTATTGACATTCCTTCCTATAGCGTGGACTTAAAGACTCAGCATGTCAAGTTCAACCATCTTTCATCGTCCTATAACGCTTATGATGCGACCCAGAAGGAAGGTATTGACGAGGCCCGCAAGGAATACAACCAGTTGAGCGAAAAGGTCTTTGAGATGTCAGAATCGTTGTATTCCAAGGAAACCTTGCAGAATCTGCATTCAGGTGGTTTCGCTGATGAAGATGGTCGTGAAACGGTCTTAAATGTTTCCACCAAAACCCAAGCACGTGGAATCAAGGCTGGTATGTTAACCTATTCTGGCACGACCTATTGCTCAAAGATAAAAATTGGTGCGACACTCATTGTTGTTGACAATTTCATCACTAATCCAATATTCAACACCAAAAGTCCAGTAGATCAAGACGAGATTCTGATTACCAATTTGACCCATCACTTTACTGCCGATAAGGTTTATCAGAATTATTTCATCGGAATACCGTCTGAGTGTGATTACCCACCTTATTCTAATAGCGACATTTATCCCATTGCATCTTCGTGTCGTGCAAAAGTGATGGACAATGAGGATCCCAACAATTTGGGACGTGTGCGCGTACAGTTTGACTGGCAGGCACAACTCGATGCCAACATGTGGACTCCTTGGTTGCGCATAGCACAGCCATATGCGGGCGGTGAAAAGGGTTTCAGCTTTATCCCAGAGAAAGGCGAGGAGGTGATGATCGATTTTGAGGGTGGAAATGCAGAGCGTCCATATGTCAAGGGCACATTATATAATGGTGTTGGCAATCCTGATGGATTATGGTTGCCTGGCAACAACAGCAAGAATCAAATAAAGGCTATCCGAACTCGCAACGGTCACACCATCGAGATTCATGATGAAGGCAAGGATGGCTACATCCGCATTTATGACAACAAGAAGGAGAATTATATCCTTACTTTCTCGACCGATGAGAAACTGATAAAACTCGAGTCGACTGGCAATATCGAGTTGTACGCCAAGAACGACATCATCATGCAAGCAGGACATGACATAAGCGCCACAGCGGGGCACGACATCCGTGAGGGAGCAGGAAATGACATGTTCCTGGAAGCAGGGCATGACCAGCAGCGCACAGCAGACAACGACATCCGTGAGCATGCGGGTAATGACCGTAATGCCAACATTGATCGCAACGACTCACTTACAGTGAGTGAGAATCAGTTTATCAAGGTGAATGATAATAAGGACGAGCAAATCGCCCACAAGTTGCAACTCAGTGCAGAAAACATTCGCACCGAGGCTGATCAAGACCTGCTTGAATACTCCACCACCCACCATATCAAGGCAGGTGATGCGGTAGCTATCAACTCTGGCACTCGCATCGACATCAAGTCAGGCATCGTCAAAGTTCAATAATGTAATAACATCATGGCCGATTCTTACGTTTGTTCAGGGGCAACGATGAAGTGTACAATGGGCACCAGCACTGCTAGATTGACTGTGTTGCCCATACGCACAGTATTCCTTACGGGACAGCCGATGGCGAATATCAGTGATCACCTGACAATGGTCAATCTTGCGCCATTTGGTCGGTGCCGATCGTTAGGTTTCCCCGCAACTGCAGCGGCTACAGCTGCCCACCATGGGCACTTGACGCCCATGCCATGCATGCACAACACGCCATTCCCATGGATGAACGGTAAGAATGACTACATCGTCAAGGGCGATCCAGCGTTACTCAAGTCCAGCACTTGCCAATGTATGTGGGGCGGTACCATCAGCCTTGTAACCGATGGACAAGTTGGGGAAGGCACGCAGTGGATCCCCAAAAAAACAAAGACACATTTTCATGTTCCTGATCTTGGATTAAAACAATATCAAGTTGCATCTACACAAGGTGCACACAGAGTAGATAACCATTCAGCCCCACCACCAGCAAAAATCGATTTGTTATTTCAAGCGATTAGTAAATTAAACAAGGACAATGATAATGATAAAGCTGAGATTATCACGAAACAAAAAAGAATAAATTCTGTGAAAAATGCTCAAAAAGGCAAAAAGAATGATGCGAAAAATTCTAATGGATTAAAATCAAACTTGTCTTTGCATTATGGAAAGGCTAAAGATCAAGCCAACTTTAAGAACAATTGTGGGACAACAAGTAACACATTCTTATTAAGAATGCTGGGTTATGAAGTGACCGCCAGAGGAGTAACCGATACATTGTCAAATGTGTTGCTTTCAGAAAACGCATTTAGATTATGGACAAACGACAGGAGTCGAATAAAAGCTTTTAAAAATATTTCAATGATCAGACAGTGGAATCAAATGGAAAAAAATAATGCTAATAAGGTTGCTTTATATAAAACTTTTCTCAATGACGCGTGTAAAGAGGAAGGTTATTATCTAATGACTCTTTCATGGAATGATAGGGCAGTTGACGAAAGGGGTGTGGTCATTAAACCAAATACACGACATGCGACTATTATTAAAAGCAGCAGAGATGAAAAAGGAAATATAATCCTTACACATATAGAGCCGCAAAACCCTCTTCATAAAGAGACTAATATCGATAAACTTCTTAACCGCTCGGCTCCACTTAAAGAAATGCCGTATCTGAATAGCACAGTTCAAGGTAGTGGAAGACCAGGAATTGGCGATGGTGTAATGCGGGTGTTGGACAAGGATGGAAAGCTTGTTGAAGGACTAAATGTTAATGAGGACTTATTAGATGCATTTATGGTTGTAAATCAATAGAGTTATGAATGTTCCATACAGTGTAAAAGAGAAGGCGAAGGGCTTAATTGAACTTTTTGGGGAACACTTTATAAAAATAGGTTCCTATGATCAGTACGATGTCTTTCAAATTGTGTTACCCTCTGATATTTGTACAGGCTTCCCTTTCATCTATTTGTATAATCCCCAAGAGGATAAAACAGAAGAACTAACCGGTTTTGAGGCATTAGATATAATCATTTGCATTAATGATAAACGATAATGGGTGATTAGTGCTGATTAAATCCTTTAGAAACAGAGTGAACGCATTTCTAATAGATTTATTTAAGTATTCCAAAGATTTCTCAATATTTGATTTGCAAGAATTGCAAAATATGGACAAAGATAATTTAATAATAATCTTATAACTAATAATACAGTTGTTTAAATGCGAGTTGCGTACAGATTTATTTTTGAGTAAAACAATTATGCCATCACCAACAGACAGCCACGAATAAACATCTAGTCAGATGAATAAACAAGTGTAATGTTTTTTTAACATCACGCAAGCACAACATAAACACCAATATGACTAATACAACAGCAGCAGATGCTATTTCAAAAGAGGAGCAAAAAATGCCCCAGTCTTTAGAATTGCATCTTGAGATGATACTCATCTTTGCCTCATTGACTTCTGATACAGGGCAAGAGCGCAAGGCTAATGCACTACGTAAGGGCGAAAATAATAGTGCTGACGAAGCAGATGAGATCATGGTCAAGAGGTTAAGCAGTGCTTACGTAAGTTCAAAAGCAACCATTGACGACAGAATCAGGGAAACAGACACCATATTAAAAGAGTCAAAACAAATAACAATTAACGAAGAAAACATTTTCAGCGACAGGTTACAGACTGAATACTTGAAAGTGCTTTCTGTCCTAGATGGATTGTTTAACAAGTATTCTAAGGTTTATCTGCACATTATAGTCCCTTCAGACAATGAAATGTCAGTTGCGAGCCACTATTTCCTCAAAGAATTGTTCGATGATAACTTCGTCAATAAATACTCTTCCATTATTGATTCAGCAAAAAGTGAAATAGATTTTCTATATTTTGCTGGGAATCCATCTGTGAATAGTGGCCCCGATGACAGCACAAGTGAGAAACCCTCTGACACCGAAGCAAAAGTTGCTGCTATTATGAGCCATTACGTATACTTTTATCTTGATTGGCTTGAATATGTGAACTATTATTGCAAAAGCATTAGGCACTATCGGGAATCAAATGAAAGTATTCAAGACGAGTTTCCCTATGCAATGCATGAGGACACAAATGGTTTAGGAATCACGAAGGATGGCATGTTGTCGCTCCCCTCAGGTGAAAAAATCAAACTGAGGATAATCAACAGGCTAAAAGAGATTGCTACCGTATCAAATTATAAAAAGGATAAGGTGTCATTAATCTTTAGCATCCTTGAGAAATGTCGCAGGCAAGGTAAGCCAATAGAATTTCATGAACTGTATGATGCCTTTGGTTATTGGGAACATATTGGTCACAATATCGGTGAAGAAGCCAAAAAATGGTTCGTATCCCACCCGTCAATCGTTGCAGAGAATGACCAAAAGGGCTCTGCATACAATCATTTTCTTTTCTTCAAATGGAAAAAAGGCAAAGTTCTCTCGATTGGGAAAAACAAGCACACCAATGGTCCGATTGTATTTAATTCTATTCTTACACACGGCATGAGTTGGTTGTCTGGATACGGAGGATTACTATTTGTGAAGTTTAATAGTTCTGACACCATTGATGAAAATGATGCAGTCAAGTTCGCTTACTGCACTAAGGGAACCGATGTTAATTCGTTAAATGATTGGGTTTTTGTAGACTTGCTTCAAGCATTTACAGGTTTTTCGTTACAGCACGTTCATACTGTTAAGAATTCAATAACATTAGACAAAAAAGTTCGCAAGTTCAATTCCAATATTCCCCTGCTGTTCTGTGGCCATTCACTTGGCGGAGGCCTTGCGTCAAGTAGCGCTATCGTGTCCAAAGGTCGCCATGCAATCACATTCAATGCAGCGGGACTAAATTTCTTAGGCTCTTTGGCAACAAGAATCGTCGGTGCTATTGCTAACCTCAATCCTGGCGCACTTAATCCCACGGCGATTGCAAAAAGAGTTCATCCGTTTAGAATCAAGGGAGAAGCAGTCGATGCATTAACAGTACTGGCTGGGAAAGTTCTTTCAGCTGGCCTTCTTGAACGGGCATATGGTAGTGCGCCCTATGTCATCGACTTCAATGACTTTCCCTTGTCCGAGTCAGGCGGCAAACATGGAATCAATAATTTCCTGGCAAAGCCTGTCATCACACAATTGCGAATAGTTGAGAAGAAGACAAGTTCCAAGGCAGTGGATAGCAATATCAAGAAAATCTCATTGAACGACATTATTAATTATAAGGGCGACTTTATTTTCATGACTCAAGACACAGTGCCTCTAAAAAAATATGCTCAGGAAGCCACCAAATTTAAAAATAAAGAAAAAGCTCAACAATCAATAGCGAATGGAACCAAGGTTTAGCATATACGTTACAGGGAATGCACCAAGTCTGTATCCTTGTGACTCCTATTTCGGGATTTTTAGGTATGACCATTCTGCCGCAATGGAGATACCCGAGTTTCATCCCTATCAAGAGGAGTGGGGCGAAATCATATCTTCCACCATATTGATAGAGAAAGACAACATGCCCAAGAGCCTTGACATGGTCTATTTGTCAATTGTTGAAAGGCAGTTTTATTCAGTTGAGGCCATTATGCCAACCGAACGGATGGAAACTTTGTGGCAAAAGGTCATCCAGTCTAATAAAATGCTATATACCCACATTGTGGTTGGGATGGCCCCCTATGGGCACGTTGCCATCTGGTTCAGAGGAGCCGTCAAATCAACACTTATCGATTGGGTGACAGGCGAGACTATAAACATCAGCATGGCACTATTCAATCCGATTAATCCTCAAATATCGCTGGATGAAGTTTGTGATTATTTTATCAATAATGATGAGAGGGTGAGAGAGAATCTGGAGGTAAATGGGTTACCGCCGAGAGATTTGTTTGATTGTTATATGCAACAGTTTTGCTATCGGTATCTGGTGATGTTTGAACGGTGGGACGAAGATAAAGAGCGTTGGGCGAAACCCGAACTTGACGAGGAGGGCCAACCCGTTGATGGAAAACCGCTGCCCGAATTTGACTTCATCGAGGAAGCACTATGGGATGGGACGCATGACAAATTGCATGATGGTGGCTTGATGAGTTACCATCAGGCTGGAAAGCCCAAGAAGCTTGCTCTTGAGTGGCACATCAAGAAATCTCAGTATTCGGCCTATTTGTGGTTTGAAGATGAGGCTATCCGTGCTGCCTTTGAGAAGTTTTACGGTGCTCACCGTGATACCAAAGTGGATTTCATCATCCGCATTGATCCTGAAAAGAACAAATACGAACTCGCCCTGTACCGCTATGGCCTGCAAGAGCCTGCGGCCATCAGCGAGGACGCTTATCAGATGATTGTATTCAAGAGCAAGTTTGAATACTACCGTAGCGAGAATTACGACCAGCCCAGAGGTGCCTGGATCTGGTAGCAAAAGAGATAATAACAAAACATTAACAATAATAAATAGAAAAGATTATGAACGACGAAGAAATGTACTATGATGAGGAATTTATCATCAATTTGTCGATTGAAGGTTCCTCGTTTGAGGAGGTAGAGGTAAAGGTTAGCGATCCCTACAAGACGATCCGTGACCAGATCAGCAGCATTGTCCAGGTGTTTGAACTGCCCAAGATGGATAACGGCGGCAACCCCATCCAGTATTTGCTTGGTCAGATCATTGATGACGAGGAAGAGCCTAGGATTCTGGACTTTGAGGACGAGGACGGACGCGAGCAAACTTTGATGGATTACAACATCCAGCCTGGCGACAGCCTGCAGTTGATTTCAGTTCCCATTGCCGGTTAAACCTGTTCACTGGAGACAAGATGAATGAACTGATTACGAAATTCAATCAGAAGGAACTCACGGGGCGTGATGCACGTTTGCTGCAAGAGTGGCAGCAGCTTGACTCGTTGTGCAATAAGCGCCGGGCGGAGAGTAAGAATCCGCGTAAACCTTCCATTTCTTATATCATCCGAAAGAAGAACATTATCGGCTTACCCACTGAGTATGAAATTTGGTACCGTGTCAAGTCCATCGTGGGGGTCAAGGACACGCCTGTGCCACGTGAGCCCATCTTCGGATACCTGCATAAGATGAGCATCGTCCTGCCGAACAACTACCCATCGGCAGACGGCAATCCCATCTTCACCTTCCGAAGCGACATCTGGCACCCCAATATCCGCCATAGCGGCAGTTTCAAGGGTCACGTGTGCCTTACCATCAAGGAAATGGGCGTGCTTGCATCGCTCAAGGACCTGGTGCTGCGTGTCGAGCGTTACCTGATGTACCAGCTCTACCACGCCCAGAACACCTACCCTTACCCCGAGGACCAGAACGTCGCCGAATGGGTACGCGAGGAGGCCGAGCCCAACGGCTGGACCCGCTTCGGCCAGGACGTTGACACCGTTAACGCCCCACAGCAAAAAATAAAGACGGATGCAAACGCTTCTGATTCACCTCAAAAAGATTCTGAACCTGCATCCAATAAAGACACAAAACCGACAAAAAAATCACTAAAAATATGACACGACGATTCATCGCACTTTTTTCTTTTCTCTGTCTGTTGGCGATGGCCGCCCATGCCGACCGTCAGGCAATTGAAATCAATCTTAACCAACTGAACGGATACTGTGATACTACTGCACTAAAAGAGGCGGACCTATATGTCACAGCCATTCCTGATAACAGTAATGATCAAGCTCAAATCAAGTTGGAGATAAAGAATCAATCGGAGGGGTTCGGTTTATTGCTGTTCGGCGGGGGGTATACCGAAAAAGACACCAAGTCAAAGGACTGGAAGAATCAGTACTTTGAGATTAATTGGGATGACGAGCTTAAGAACAACGGCCCAGTTGAAGCTACTACCGGCCTGAATCAGCCTGTGTTCTTCATTGACCTTTCTGAAACTCGTGTTCTGCCTGTCCAAATGATAATTGGCAACGGTGGCACTGAATTTAACTTGGCCATCTACTTGTGTAAGATTGAAAAACGAAATAAAAAGAATCAAAGTCAACCGCAAAAGGTCAAGATGAAATTTAGTGAGATCCATCCTATCAAGATTAATCTTGAACTTGGCCCAGACTCCGAGTTTGAGCAGTTAAAGGTGGAATGTGAAGAATTTATTAAAACCATCAATAACTGGTCATTCTGTCCTTGTGAGGGTGGAAGTGGCTGCAAGATGAAGAAGCATCACCCCAATCTTGATGAACAAGTGGAAGTGTTAAAAGCTAAAGTGAAAGAAAAGAGTGAACACATCCGTGACATTGCCCGCAAACACGGAACTCAGGTGATTGAGGAAATTAAAAAGACGAAGTATCAGCCCTTGATTGACGACATCAATCAGGCATTCAACGCAAAAGTTGAAGACATTACTAATCATCCCGAGAAATTGAAAAAGTGTAAAGACTGTAAGCACAAAGAATGTAATACTTGCAGCAAGCCACTAGGGAACGGGAAAAAGGGGACATGTACAGGATATCACTGTAAAAGATGCAGGAGGATGATTAGTAAGGGCGAAACGTATTGTCAGAAACATAAACCAGTGCCACTAATACATGACATCACATGGAAACAGGCCGGAGAGAAATGGGAAGCCATATTAATAGATCTGAAATATAACAGAATCACTTGCAAGAATGCCAAAAAGACAGCTAACACTATCTATATTCAAGTAAAAGACAAACCGGATGACGGCAAAAAAGCTACAGCCATGAGGTCGTACAAACGCATTATGAATTGCAAATAATCAACGAAGCCAATGTTACCTTTTTCCTGTCGAAGGTGCTGGTTGGCACTCATCATGTGTGCCGTGTGGTTCGCATGCGCTTCCCAATCAGTTGAGCGAGTCATGAAAAATCCTGACGGCGATAGGTTTACCATTCAATATACCGTCAGCCATCAAGACGGCAAGACTGTTGTTTCTTTTGATCATGTGACTGATATCCTACTTGGAGACAAGAACAAGAGAAATTATGCACAAAAGCAAGATAAAGGACTTGTTCGTGCAGTCTTCATGGATGGCAACAACTTTAATGAGGAAGAGATTGAGATCAAGATTGAGAACAATGTATCCAAGTGGTCAGAGTTCACGACCCCGGCAAGCTGGAAATACGATAATCAGGATAAGAGTAATGTCTACTGCCTGAATAACAGGAATAGCCATCCAGAATTCTCGTTCACTGGCAACCAAAACCAAGCGATCTTGAAAATCCCAATCTATCTGGCTTATATCACATCTGATACCAAACGCAACTTGGTAGGCAAGAAAAAGGGTGTTGTCACATTCTACCATATTTTCAGTGAGTTTGAACCCTTGGAGATAAAGTTGACAATGCCTAAAGCAGCACCAAGCGCCTCCAACCCAACGCCGAATCCAAGCAAGACTGTGGAAGTGAAAGTTGTAGATGACTCGGTGGTTATAGATCCTGAATCCGGTCTGAGTCCGGATTTAAACCAGCCGGATCTTGATGCCAAGAGTTTGATACGTGAAATCCAGCGTGAACTGGATAAAGGTTTAGATCTGACCGATTATGAAGCATTGGCTTCTTGTGACCAGTTGAAACCCAAAATAGAGCATCTCGAGAAACTCAAGAACGATGCCTCGAAGGAAGTTCAACAAGAAATTGATGATCTTGTGGGGGCTTACAATGACAAAAGAAATAAAGCAATAGAACAGATTGATGCTATCAGTAAACACGATGGCTATGTGCTGGGTGAACTTGATAAATTAGATCATCAACTCGATTCCTGCTCATGGAGAAGGCTAGGATTGATCGATGACATTGAAAAGGTTTATCAAACTATCTGCCAAGAGTACAAGGACAAAGTGTCTCCCACGATACAACATGACCTCACTGATTTTAATCAGAAGATCATAGAGGTGAAAAAAAGACTTAAACCTTACCTGATCATAAGGAAAATATTGCTCGGGCTGTTAGCATTCCTCACCATGGTTGTGAGCTTCCTGGGGTATAGCAGATGGAAAAATAACCTTGAGCAAAAGAAGATGAAGAGTTTTGAGACCATGCAGCAGCAGATGGTGAGACGGGCCGAAAAAGAGGCCGAGCGCCGTGCTCGCAGCTACACCCAAAACAAGACCCGTCAAGTCATTGGTCAAGCGAGGAATAAAGGACGGCAGGCAGCACAATCCAAAGCCCAGGAAGTGGCAAACCGCGTTCGGGTGCAGAAGCCAAGCTCCGCCGATAATCCTGCCACTGGCGGCAGTCGTACAAATGACGGAAACGGCCGTCCGCCGATTGGCAGATTCTCGGGTAAGAAGAATCTGCCCAATCGTCGTCCAAAACCTGGTGATCATGGCGAAATCTCCATTTAACTGAGATCTTAAAAACTTCAAACATTGAATGATTAAATAACAAACGATATGAGACTAATCATGCGCTTATTCCGATTCATGTGCTTGACATTGGTGATGTGTATAGGTTTGACGGTATTTGCCCAGGAACCTGAAATCAAAGTCACAAAAAGTGGCGAGCAGGCAACATCTGTCAAGAACAACAAGAATCATGATGTCACAATCTATTTGCATTATGATAACAACAAACCACAAAGGTCTGTCAAATTAGCAAGCGGCGAATCGTATGATATCGAAGCCGATTGTTATAAAATTATGGGCGATGGGAAAAAACTATATTCCCGAAATAAAAGGAACGAGTCCGCTAATGAACCTTCGCCTAACATGATTGCCGAAGAAGAACATACAGCAGAAGAGTCTAAGCAAACCCCCTCCACACAAACCGGGCAGGGTAAGGGTGACACGGATCAACAAAAAGAGAATACAAAACCAGATAACAAAGTTATCGAGATTATTCCAGACGATAATGAGGATTTCAAGCAAAAAGGTTGGCAAAAAAAGAGCACAATCTTGACTCATTTCAAGGAATATCTTGAAGGTCATAGTTATTATGGCTCATCACGCATCGAGGATGAACGGTCGCTGTTAGAATCTTACCTCGATGAGTTAGCACAAGGCGTTGCCGATACCGCTCAGATCCATCAGAGTATCGCCGCCATGACAGAGAACTATGACCGCTTTAACGGTAAGAAAGATAAACTCATTGGAGATTTTCTGGATCAATACAACAATAATAGCTCCGACAAGATTGAGTTGCGTGACACAATCAGTAAGCTGATAGATGAAAGACTGGAGCAGCGCTCAGAGATCTTAAACAGTTTGAAAACCGGACTGGCGGAATGGGAAGCACAACAACCCAAACACAACTGGCCATTAATTGGTCTCATCGCCGGCATGGTTGCTTTAGGAGCCGGTTTGGTCATCTGGCTTGCAGTAAAGTCCAAGAGAAAAGGTCCTAATCGCAAATCTGAACCGAGCAACTATCTCAGAGCATCAGCTGGCCATAATCCTAATGACATTGTCGTTCGCCGCAAGACCACATCCATCCTGAAGAAACAGAGCTTGGAAAATGTGATTGATAATCCTTGTTATTTGGCCATTGACTGCGCCGACTTTTGCCCAGCATCGGCCGTACGGCGCATCTATATCAAGAACTCATGCATCAAGGATATCTATAATATGTATGCCGAGGACTTGCGCAATCCCGAGAATCCCAAGGAGGATGGCTGTATGGTTCTGGGACGCTGGGTGCATGACAAGGAGAATAATGAGTATTACGTCTCTCTCGAGGAAGTGGTCAAGCCCGGAGATGATGCTGTGTTCTCAGAGTACGAGCTTAACTTTGGAGGAAAGATCAAGCTAAAAGTAAGTGAAAAACTGCGTAAGTTGCGCCGCGAGACCGACCTGCAGTATGACATGACTTGCTGGGTTCACTCTCATCCTGGACTGGGTGTGTTCTTCTCCAACCAGGACAATACAGTCCACATGCAGCTCAAGCATCCAACACATCCTCATTTTTTAACCGCATTGGTGATTGATATACTCACTCCAGAACAAGAAATGGGTATCTTCACATTCAAGCCCGACGGTACCCTCAATTCTAAGGCAGACTTGACTAAAATGTATTCACTCGAGGACATGTACAAATGGGCGATTGAGAGCGATCGTAACACATTTAAACGAGAAGACCATTTTGATGTCCTGTCGCACGCCAAGCAGCACGAGAACACATGTCATGGTGTTCATTTGAGCAATAGTGCCATTATCGACATCGACAAGTTGACCGTAGAACATGAGAATGGCATGGCTGGCATGGTGCATGGCTTTATCCAGCAAGAGGGGCATTACAGCGAAATTGCGGTCTCGGCGGTTTGCCATGAAGAGAAGATTCCTGACAATGAGCTGGTGGGTTGCTTTATTATTACCAAGTATTGCAGCATACCCACTGTGCGCAGGGCCATCGAGCCACATGCCGATAAGATCAGGTTTGCACTCGTATATTCCACAGCCGATGGTTTGCTGACCACTATTCCAGTCAAGGGCAGGGAATTGCTGGCCGATGAGACTTATTATGGAGAACAAAAACTAGAGGAATTAAAGATATGGACAAGAAGAAAAAGATGAACATCTTGAAAGCACTGCTGATGGCATGGATGACCGTCATGGCTATCCTGCCGGTAGAGGCACAGAGTGTGAAGACCGTAAAGTTCTGTGGTAATAGTGTTAACGATTCAACCGGCGAGATTTCATTGTTCCTTAAGCTGCTTGACAGTTCAGGTAATCCCGTCACTACCCTTGACGAGTTGAGCGTCCAGGATTGCTTGAATGTCTTTGAGGACGGGAAGCTCATCAATTGGGATGATGCACACGTTGAGAGAATACAGTCAGGCAAGCGGATTCCAGACAATTTCACCTTCTCGGTGCTGATTGACTTGAACATTCGAGATGAAGGTAAAGAACAAATATACAGGGAACTGAAAAAGCTGATTGACAGTGCACCCGACAGTTGCGTGTATATTTCGTTCTATAGCAATCATGTCACTTCAAGCGAAATGATTACCAGTAAAAACTATGCTGGATTCAAAGAAAAATTCATGCAAATAGGCGGTAGCAATTTTTTCTACGACGCTTTGTATTCCAAGATGGCTGAATTCTCGACTGAAACACAGGAACTTGAAAATGTGGCAAGTCGTGTCGAAGGTTACCAAAAGAATCCGCTCATCGCAAAGAGAGCGTCAGAGAACAAAGGGAAAAATATCCTGATTGTCATTACCGCAAGCGGTTCTCAGCTGACAATGAACAATATCACGTTCTCTGATGTTGATCAGTATCAGCTAAATGCAAAAGCTGCAGATTTGCCTAAGGTGTTCGCTTTTTATTATACTCAAAACGGTGAAAAAGATACCGATGTGGAACAAGTGTTATTTGCGTACACCGAACATGAAGATCTGACCGAAGACCGCAAAGGCAAATTGTTGTCAACAGACAATTTTGATCAAATCATCAATACCCTCGGTGAGACCATCAGCAAGCAAATGTATGACTACGTGTTTACCTATAAGGCGCAGAAAGAGTATTATGATGGTGAAACCCCGTTTTTAGCCAAATGGAATGACAAGGTAGCAGGAGAAGGGAACTTTTCCATTGGATCTCCAGAGAAACACTGGCCTTCGAAGAAAATAATCACGGTAAAAGATATATTGATTATGTCGCTCGTTGCCTTATTGGTGACTTTGCTGACCATTGCCTTTTTCATCTTAATCATGAAAGCTCTGATACCGTGGATAAAGTCCAAAATGTTTGAATCCAAATATTATAAAAAATATGTTCCCGAGGCCAATGTACAGCGCCGCGTGTGCCACTATTGCAAACAGGACCTGCAGCCAGGGCAGATGATTGTCACCAAGTGCAGCCACTACATGCACATCCATTGCTGGAAAATCAACAATTACAAGTGCTCGGAGTATGGCCAAAATTGCAATTCAGGCATTCAGGAGCATGTGGAATGGAACACATTGTTTACCAAGCACACGTTGCGAGATTGCAAACAGACGATCTCGGGAATACTTGCTGGACTGGTCAGCTGGATTGTGTATGCGATCAGCGGGAATGGTGGATTTTTGACTGCGCTAGCAAAGCCCATCGTTGCCACGTTCTATAAACCACAAGGACAGATGATGCTCAACCTTATTAATTTAGAGGACAAGGTTTCGGCTTTTCTTGCGATTGGTCTATTGTTGGGATTCTTCCTCTCACTAGTGTTCAGATATAATGATGAGTATCGCAAGAAGGATTGGAAAGTTCTGCTCAAGATATTTGGTTTGTCTCTGCTTTCGGGAATCATCGGTATGGCAGCATTTGCGCTTGGGGGAAGCATCCTGTGCGCTTGGCAACCCTTTACGCACGCAACTTATATTCCATGGTATTGCGCCTTACCGGCATATCTGTTGTTCTCAATTTGTACGGCACTGAGCTTAACCATTAAGTCATCGGTTCCATTAAAGAGTGCATTGCTGGGTGGATTATGCTCAGCTGTCATAGGCTTCATCGTGTTATATTTTGGCGATTTTGTCAAGGGCTGGGGCATGCTGCTCAACTTCATCATCTATGGAGGCGGTTTGGGAGCATCATTGGTTACTGTGCGTGCTCTTGCCGAGAAATACTTCCTCGTTATTCAAAATGGTGTCAAGGCCGGTCAGCGTATCCCCATCCACAAGTGGATGAATGCCACAGGTGGTGGCAATAAGGTAACCATAGGCATGACAGGTGACTGTGAAATACAGATGAACTGGGAAAAGAGTAACAAGGTGGCGAAAGAGCACGCCCAACTCTATATTGATCAGACACGCTCTATTCCAGTAATCAAGCCTCTGGCCAACGGTGTCGTATATAACACTCGGGCAGAGTTGCCTGTGGGCAAGGCTTCTGTCCTTACTAATGGTGACACCTTCAAAATTGGAGACACCATTTTCAAATATGAAGAAACGGATTAACAAAACATAAAAATCAATGATTATGATTAAGAAAACATTATTATTCGCGTTATGTGCAGTAGCATCGCTTACTGGTATTGCACAGTCTTCTGAACCTGATTCGTTTGAAGTGGGTCCTTATAATGTGGATTATTATGGCGTGGGCGAATTCTATTATCAACTGAACAAAGGCATTGACCTGTACAACTATTTTGGACTGAAAAAGGACACGGTGATTAATGTCGTTAAACCTGCGACTGATCCTTTCAAGAGCGCCTTCCAGATTGGTGTATTCATGGCATTGCCCCGTTATGTTGTTTTGGGAGCCTCCAATGTGTTTGGCCTTGAAGGGAGCTGGAAATTGGGCTTGAGTGAGAAGGTTTATTTTAACGCAGGGTTATCTTTTGGCCTGAGAATGGGTAAATTCCATCGTCACTCCTATGATGTAAACAAGAACTCGATGATTTATGACAACGAATTCAAAGAAACCGTTATGGAGATAGGTGTTCCCATCTCTATTGAGTTCACGAAGTTGGATCGCAAGAAAGCATCATTATTCGGAAGTTTTGGTGTAGTGCCAACTTTTTATTCTGGAGCTCAAGGAGAAAACGGAAGCGATTATAACACCGAAGACAACGATTCTAAATCAGGTTTCTATGTGGCACCTCGTATAGAGATCGGCGGTTACATTCCCGTAGGCGGAAAGTTGGTTAGAATTGGTGGTTTCTACCAGAACAATCTCAACTGCACCCCTGGTGATTATGACATTTACAAGAACCGTATCGGTCGTGGTCATGTAGGAGCTAAAGCTGCACTTGTATTTTAATCCGAATGTCCAATAAAGCAAACTATGAATGGGGAGAGGGAGTTTATAATCTGCTCTCCTGGTTCAAGAAAGACAAGGTAAAGAACGCCCGAGTACTCGTTGCGGGTGCTGGAGCCTTGGGCAATGAGGTTGTGAAAAACCTCGCCCTTTTCGGTGTCGGCCACATCTATGTTGTCGATTTTGACCAGATTGAGTTGTCCAACTTGACTCGTTCGGTACTGTTTCGTGAAGATGATGCCTACAACCATGCTTATAAAGCAGAGGTGGTCGCCAAGAGAGCCATGGAGATCAATCCGCAGATTAAGGTGACACCGATTGTCGGCAACCTGTTCTCGGAAGTCGGTTTTGGCATTTACCGAATGGTGGATGTCGTCATCGGGTGCCTTGACAGCCGTATTGCACGTTACCAGCTGAATCGGTTGTGCATGCGTGCCGGAAAGACATGGATTGACGGTAGCATCGAGAACTTGACTGGAGCGCTACGGGTGTTCACGCCTGGCATCAGCTGCTATGAGTGCAGCTTATCAAGAGAAGAGTTCAACATCATCATGCTTAGGACAGGTTGTGCCGATGTGGTCAGGTCACAGGCTTCGGCCGGTCGTGTCGCGACTACGCCTATCAGCGCATCCATCATCGGTGCGATGCAGGTTCAAGAAGCCATGAAGGTTATCCATTTGGACCCTGACGGCGACAATAGCCACTTCAAGACCCTGCAAGGCAAGATGCTGAGATATGAGGGTATGACCAACCGCACGAGCATCTATAGCTTTGCATCATGGAAAAAGAATTGTCCAGCCCATGAGCAGTGGCAAAATGTAGTAAAAGGAGAGGGCTTATCGGCTCAACTCACAGTCAAACAAACGCTCAATAGGTTAAAAAGTCTGCTTGCCGTTAACGCACTGGAGATCAATATGCGCAATAATAAGTTCGTCGACAAGATTATCTCAGACAAACCCGAGAAAGAATTCCAAGTGATGATTCCTGAATCACAGCTTGATAAGTACATCAGCCAAGATAAAGAATTGACTAAACTCAGTTATCGCACGTTGTTCCATAAATCTTTTTTTGAGAATATCGATCAAGATTTCCCCTATCAGGACTTGACATTGCAGCAAATAGGTATTCCCCTGTTTGATGTCATGCAGGTCTCAACTGATAAAGGGCAGTTTTTTGTCGAGTTGAGCGATGATGCATCATTATTCCTGTAATCATGCAGCAACCTGTTAATTTGCCTGATGACCTAAACGTAGAATTACTTTTTACATTCTACCCGAAAGGTCATTGCAAAGCATCCTTCAAGGGTTTGCACAAGCGCAATGCCTACTCTGATATCATCGATATTGAGCAAGGCGACAAGGACACGTTGCTCGTGGACATTGCTCGCAACAGTCTTTACGATGCATTGCCTGAATATATGTTCCATCCCATTGACCGTTTCAATGAATTACCCAAGTTAGAGGAAAAGGAACGGTTTGCTGAGGAGTATGAAAAGCAGGAAAAAGAAAAGGAGAATGCCCGCAGGTTCTTTGCGCCCATTGACACCATGCTCTTCAAATTAAGGATGGATGTGCGTGAACGTCTATTGCCTTATTGTGAGTCCAATAAGGCTCTTATTGACATCATTGCAGATGAAATGACGCAGGAGCAAAAGGATAACAGGTTCATACAACGGGTCGTGCCGTTTCTTCCTTCTTGTAAAATCATCAGGGGAAACAAGACTCTTATGACATTAATGTTGAGAAAGGTTTTTATTGAAGAGGGACTGAAAATTGATGCTCATCGAACCAGCCTTGAGTTCACAGATAGCTCTCCAAGATATGATTACACACTTGGTTCCAATCTCGGGGATTGCTATGTAGGCAACACATATAATGTGCCCACCAATGTCTATGACATCCATTATTGGAGCGAAGACGAATGTAACGAGACGTTCCTAGCATTTGTGAATGAAGTGGATAGGTTGCGACTGTTCATCCAAGATTATTTCATGTCTGTTGACGAAGTGCTGATATTCAATATCAGTCATGATGGTGCGCCATTGCGGTTGAATGATGAAATCGTTTTCAATTATTTGAATTATAATACCAACATATAAATTTAGAACTATTATGCCGAAAAAAATACGTTGGACAAAAGGTATGAGGCTAACAGACGAAGTGATGAAATCCTCAGATCAATGTTTTATTGATTTTACCAAGAATGCGTTTATTTTGGCCACATCTGGTCGTTTTGGCCTATTGCCTACATCAAAACAATTTGAACTGTCATTAGACATATCAAATGGCATGGTTGATGTTGTATCACTTAACTGTACGGCAATTACAAGTGGTGGCGACTTGATAGAAGCGCACTATGACACAAAGTATAACAATTCCTTTGACACTCGCATCCAGATACCAGCAGAGAATGACATCACAGAATACATTCTGACCATCAATGCCGAAAGTGACAAATGGTCTGACACCAACAACGGATATGAAGAACAGGCATACTCTTTTAAGCTCATCCCTGTTAATTCTCCAATTGGCGAAAATGCGATGCCAATTGCACATATTGTTGATAGTGAATATGGTGGTTGGCGTATTAATGACGTAGAGTTTGTTCCTCCATGTCTTTTTGTCTCGGCTCATCCAAGATTCCGTGAATTGCTTGACGAGTTCCATTCAACACTCACAGCTATCGACCAAAAAGTTGCCAGTTTGATAAAGGCTGGCAACAAGAACGTATTCATGGTTTTCTGGCCTATTATTCAACAATTGCTGATAGATGTTGATAAAGAGCACGACAGCATGAGCCCCGTCACCTTGATGGCAAAGGTACAAAAGTGTATTAGCGCTTTCTTGTGTGGCTGTGATCTTGATGAGAATCTGAACATCGAGAATGCCGAGACGCTGCGAGGTTACATAGTTAGACCCTTCAATTATAAAGATGCTTATACTACTATCAAGGAGGGCATTGGGATATGTTTCCGCATCAACGAGAACATTGAGAATTTGCAAACGACGCCTGCACCGCAGCCTTCGGAGCCAGGATTGCCCGAAGCACCAACAATTGATCCGACCCAGATGACCATTAGATGCTCTAACAGGACAGCCAAGGTTCAACTTACAAACAATGCTCCTGGAGCAACCGTTTATTATACTACTGATGGAAGTGAGCCTAATGAGGCCTCAAAGAAAGGCTTGTCTGTCATTCTACAGAATGGATTCAAGAAAGAGCGCGTCAATGAGCCCGACATGGCAGCAACCATCAAAGCAAAAGCCATATTGAATGGTATCAGCAGTCGAACAAGTACGTTCCAAATCACATTGATTAAAGATATCACCGTTTGGAATGGTTATGAAATCTGATTGTGTATAATTTTATCAACACACCACTAAATTTCATTGAACGGGATTCAGGCAATGCCGTTCATCTTGGACGTGACATAGATGATCGAATCGAGATGCTTGACAATCTGATCGAACTTATCGTTTTTACACCTCGGGGAAGTTTTGACGCCGACCCGGATTTCGGCTTTGAATACTGGAACCATGAGTACTCTAACATCCATTATATGGATTTTAACAATGATAATAGCGGGACGGCCATCAGTTATAATGAAGTAACCAAGAGAGAATGCCAAGAGAGTGTTCGCTGCAGTTTACAGGCATACTATCCACAACTGAAGAATGTAACGGTACTGATTGACCTCGCCATTGCGGATGCCGAGAAACAGCGTCGAAAAAAAGTTATGTCCAAGTACTCTGTCAAGGTTACAGTTAAAGGTGTGGTCAGTGATGGTTTAGGAACAAACCGCGACTACTCCAAAGATGTCATTTTCCTTGTGGAGCCTACAGCCAAACAATTAAGATATTGACGTACTTATTATGGATATCGATCTTGAAAAAAGAGTCAATCAAGCAATTGAAGAACTGAAACTAATATCTCCTGAACAGTTTGACTTCAATGACATGGATCCAGTTGCCCGGATGTTGTTCATTTCGATGCTAAACGAGGTGCAGAAGATCCAGGATCATGTTGATGAAATGAGTCAGCAGATTGTGGAAAAGTATTGTTCAGACTTTATACCTCATTATAAGGTTGGAGCCATTCCGTCTATTGCTATTTTAGTGCCAAATTTCAAGCAAAAAAAGGATACAGGTTCAATCCAAGTCGGCAATGGCGCAGTTTTTTCATACAAGGTTGAGGGGGTAAAGAATCATCTTAATTATGTGCCATTATTTGCGACAACTATAATTCCACATAACGACTTGTTTGTATTGTCACATTCATTGCTAACACATCAAGGCGAATCAACCACTATTTGCATGAATGCAGCAAACAAGATGTGGGTTGGCATCGCTTTACCAGTTGAGGTAGAATCTTTAATGGGAGTGTCGGTGCTCATCAAGGGTACTCATGGCATCGCACCTAAAAGAATAATTGTCGGGGATAATACAGACCTGGAATTTGCTACAATGAGGGAGATGGAGAATGTTGAGATGGCAGAGCCATTTGACGCTCAGCAGTCTTCAAGACAATTCTTCTCATGTGTCGAAGCCTGGAAAGAGTGGCTGCTCAATATGGAGAACGCCACCCTGATATACATTACTGACAAACTCAATGACCGAGATGTATTCAAGCCTCGCACTTTCCCCAATAGCTTCAAGCAAGAACTCGAGGATAATGTTTTGAACTGTTTTACGCCAAACATCGTCTGGTTACAAATGGAGTTCCCTGACGGTTTTGCCATTCCCAATACTCGTGAGTTGATCATCAATGCAATACCCGTTGTTAATGTTGATCAGAACACATTAACGCTCACACAGGCAACGCCGATTGCCAAGTTGCAAAAGCAGGAAGATGCCTTCTTCTTGAGCGTTACAGAAACAAGTGCTGCGGGCATCAAGCAAGGATTTGGCACATTAAATCAAGATATCATCATTAGGGATTTTGATGCTAACCGCTATCATAACGGTGACTTGTACCGAGACGTGCGTAACCTCTATAATCGATTTATCGATGACTATTATGCCTTTATTGAGTATAATGGAATCAAGGATGGTGAGGCACTCAAGCAATTGCGTCAAACGATCAATCAGATCGGGAAAGGAGTCGGGGAACGTAATGCCAAATTTAAGTTCGACAGCGGCACCTACGTGATGAAAAATATGAATCAAGAGCAGAGTTCTTCTGCTATCAAGGTTTCCTACCTGACAACCCAGGGAAAAATCGGTGATACACCCCAAGCGGGTGAACAGATGGAGAATAAAAAACTACCAGCCTTGGAGCAGAAAGTGGATGTTGTCATCGGTGCTATGGGCGGCTGCGACAAAGCGACCCCCGATGAGCGATATGAGCTGCTCCGTTACTATTCGTTGACCAATGACAGGCTATTCACCCGAATGGACATTGATGCTTTCCTCAGAAAAGAGATCATGGCCGAATTTGGCAAGGATGAATTCCGCCGGATATTCATTAAAATGAATATCGAAGGGACTGACGGAGTCTCTTCTCTGCAACGAGGCCTTTACATTGATATCGAATTCAAGGACACAAAGAACTATGACAAAGCAGTGAGCGAATCTCTCGATCTAAAACTGCTGCAGAAGATTGAGAACAAGTCCTGCATTTCCATGCCCATCATCATCAACCTCATTAACTTGGAACAATAACTATGGCTGTAATAATTAAAATAAACCTTATTCCAGCTATTAGAGATTTGAAAAATTTCAATTTGCGCTCCTTGTTTAAGAACGTTGGGAAGGACTCTGTACTTTTGCGTAAGATTGAAACGATTGAAAGGGAGTGGTCATTAACCCTGAAAGAGATTGAAAACATTGCTCAAAGAATTGCTTCCGAGGGAATTAATCCATCATTGCTCGAAAATGCCCGGTCGGTTGCAATGCATTGTGAGAAAATCGCCAAGATGGCAGGTCCGTTACTTGTGGAGGGTGGAAGTTTCATACCTGGACCTGTTGGTATCGTTTGTTCCTTGGCATTGGCTATTGCAGATTTTGCCGTAGGCAATTTCTTTGGTGGTTTCATGAATATCTTGTGTTGTGTTCCTTTTGCTAAAGCAGGTTGTAAGGTCTTGCTTCCAACCTTGAAGAAGATTGTGGCGGATCTGTTGAAGAATCCATATGTCAAGAATGCTGTTCGGACAGGGAATGCATATTTTGTTAAAGGTGTTAAAGACACTAGCTGGATAACAGCAAAGGTGAAGCCAGAAGCAAAGCATATTTATGAAAACATGATGATAAAGAAAAGCCCGACAACAAAAGTTCCTGAGGCAGCTTTTTTGGAAATAACGAGAAAAGGGCATATTTCTCCACAGAAGTATTCGGTTACCAATTACGGAATAAGCTCTCACTCCTTATTGGAAATCACAAGCAGAGGCCTTATTAAATAACTATAGAATATGATTTCAGAAGACTTACTCAATCAGAATGGATTGTTTGATAATCGATATAGATTAGTCAAGCGATTGAGTGATGAGGGCGCAACTGCCGATGTGTGGCTGGCTATTGACACGTTTACGCTCGAAAAAAAGATAGATGATGAAGATGATACGGGGGGCGTTGTCGTTGAGGACTCAGGCACCCGTGTCGCCATCAAAATATACCGTCCAAAGAACGCATTGGATGTGGAGGGAGAGTCCCTTTTCGTCAAAGAGTTCAAAACTGCATACAATTGCCAACACGAGAACCTATTGACCCCAACTGGATATGGCATTGCAAATGACATACCTTATCTTGTTATGCCGTATTGCAGTAAAGGCTCTGTCGAGAATCTTGTTGGGAAGTTGACAGACGAGAAGGAGATATGGAAGTTCCTGCGACAAACGGCTTCTGGATTGGCCTATCTGCATTCTTGCAAACCTCCAATCATCCATCAAGACATTAAGCCAGGGAACATTCTCATTGACGACAATGGCAATTACAGGATCTCTGATTTCGGCATCAGCGTCAAGAGAGATTACAGTAATGACAGCTATCTTGATGACAAGGACAGTGGAACAACCGATTATATGCCCCCAGAGCGTTTTGAAGATAACCTAGTACCAAGGCCAGCAAGCGATATTTGGTCATTAGGAGCAACTCTATTTGAATTGATTACTGGGAAAGCTCCATTCGGTGAAGACGGAGGCAGTGCGCAGTTGTCGGGTTCAGGTTTGCCTCAAATAGATGTTCCAATCTCTAAAGAACTTAAGCAGATTATCTATTCGTGCCTCGATGCTAAGATAACAGAGCGTCCCACTGCATCGATTCTAGCCGATGCTGTAGTGGAACAGAAACCAAAGAATCGCACCAAAACACCCATTCTAGCAGTCATTACACTTATTATTGCTATAATTGGCACTTTCATCTGGTGGAACTTAAAGACTGATTCTGGCCACAACAATAAGGATTATATGAAAGTTTTTGCAGGTACGTGGGTATATGATAATCCTGAAATCCAGACTTCAGAAAAAATTGAATATGATACATCTGGAATCTTCCATGCAGTTTATTATCAAGGAATAACAGATATTAACGAGAATGTTACTGGTATTTACCACATTGATGATATCTCAGGAGTGCCTCATCTTGTAGGTCATTATCGCATCAAAGATGGAAGAAGCATGACCCTGGACTGGACAATAACTGCTTTCAACCAACTTCAGGTTTCATACATCATCAACAAGACTCCTGACAATAATGCAGGGGGACAGAGGTTTACTTATTCCAAGCTTCTTAAAGAAATCTCTTTACAGGCAGGAGAGAGCGTTTCCCTGGTCCCCAATGAAATCTTATCGGACTCCTTTCTAGCTTGCGACGACCAGGGGGAGACGCTGGTGTTAAAGCCCATGCTTTTAAGCTATCACTCACATGACAGCATTATTGCACAAATAGACTCTATTGGCATAATTACAGGTTTAAAACATGGTCGCACCTATATCGATGTTGTGACGACTGAGGGCACGGCTGTTGTTGAGGTGAATGTGACAGAAGGTCCCACGAATTAAAATGACATAATTGACAATGAAAAAGTTATTTGTTTATATCATAACTGTAATGCTTGCTGTGGTAGTGAATGCCCAGTCCCACGATGCTGCGGTGATTGCCTATATTAACAAGTATAAGGCCATCGCATTGGAACAACAAGAAAAGTATGGCATCCCCGCTCCGATCACATTGGCACAAGGCATTGTTGAGTCGGGCTCTGGCAAAAGTTCTTTGACAAGAAATTCTCACAACCACTTTGGTGTCAAGGCCCACAAAGCATGGAAAGGGGCAGTGCATCATGCCAAGGACGACGAGCCGGGTTTGAGCCGTTTTAGAGTCTATAGCTCAGACAGGGAATCGTTTGAAGATCACTCCAGATTCTTGGCTATTGAAAACCGATCCAGATATGCCGAACTTTTTACTTACAATATTCTGGATTACCGTAGCTGGGCGCATGGCTTGAAGAAAAAAGGATACGCGACGGCCTCCAATTATGCCCAGTCACTCATTCAGTATATTGAGCGTTTCCAACTCTATAAGCTGAATGGTGGAGTAAAGTTGCGTCCTAGTTCACGACAAAAAGAGCGCCACATAAAGGTCGTCAAAACTATTTATATCACAATTCCCAATATGGACGTTATCGCAGATAATGACACAACCGAGGAAGAGGTGGCCTATGAAAAAGTGGCAAGATTACCCTATGTTCGAGAAATCAACGGTGTGAGTTGCCAGAGAATCTATCCTGGTGAAACACTTGCTTTAATAGCTTTGGAGAATGATCTTTCCAAGTATGATCTGCTTGAATATAACGAGGCCACCAATGAGGACGATTTCCAAGAGGGTGACATCGTTTATCTTGCGCAAAAGAAGAATAAATACAATGATCCAGAGGCGACTTATGTTGTTCAAAGTGGTGACACTTGGCATAGCATATCTCAAAAGTTTGGTGTCAAGGTTTCCTATCTGTTGAAGAAAAACAAAAAGAGTTATACCGACAAACCTGAAGAGGGTGAACGCCTGTGGCTCAAATAATCCCAGTCTCATGATCGCAATGAAGCATATTATGAACTTGTTGAATGAGAGCTGAACAAGTGTTTAAAACACTAAACAAGCAACTATAGTAATCTATCTAAAGATATATCATGCTTGACATTGAGAAGTTTGCCGACACTGGGCAACTGTTTGATAACCATTATAAACTTATACGACCCCTTAATACCGAGGGGGGCACGGCCGATGTGTGGTTGGCACTCGATACAACGACCGTAAGTGACAAGGATGCGCTTGATAAGGCTCCATTTCTTGATGATGTGAAGCTTTCCGAGATAGGATTACTTGTCGCCATCAAGATTTATAGGCCAAAGAACGCCCTAGACATAGAGGGAGAGCGTAGATTCCGGGAGGAGTTTGTCATCGTGTTCAACTGCAACCACGCCAACCTTATTCACCCAGCATACTTCTCAATTTTTGAGGAAACCCCCTACCTCGTACTTCCTTATTGCCCTCGTGGCTCATCCGAGTTATTGATAGGTAGCTTCGTTAACGACAATGATATTTGGCGCTATATTCGTGATGTGGCGGCAGGTTTGAACTATCTGCATCACTGTAATCCGCCTATCATCCATCAGGATATCAAGCCAGCCAATGTCTTGATTGACGACAGTGGCAATTATGCCATTACGGACTTCGGCATTAGTGCAAAGCGGCTAAAACAGTTTACAGGTGAATCAGATAATGGCGATTATGAGGAACAAAGCGGTACGTTTGCCTATATGGCTCCAGAACGCTTCGTTGAAGGCAATATCCCGTCAGCCGAAAGCGACATCTGGGCCTTTGGTGCAACTTTATATGAGTTATTGACGGGTCGCGTGCCGTTCGGTGAAGACGGCGGCCTAGTCCAACCAGACGGCAAAGTGTCTTTACCATTTAAAGACGTTAGGATTTCAGATGACATCAAGCGTCTGATCTGCGCTTGCTTGAACAAGAACCCATCCGAACGCCCGCCCGCCGAGCAACTCCTAAATGCCGCAAACCAAAAAAGATTCAAGTTCGCCAAGAAATCAACATCTGCTAGCATGCTTCTCGCTATTTTTTGTTTTATTGTCCTTGCAGGAATAGCGGTGTGGAAACTGAGTCCCAATCCAGAGCCAATTCCTCCGAGTCAGCCAGAAAAAAAGCTGACTATTGAAGAGCAGTATAAAAAAGCGATGGTTTATGTAGATGCCAGCACGACTGACAGCGTGCAAGAAGGCATTAAGAAACTGGAAGCGCTTGCTGATAGCGACTATGTGCCTGCTCTATATGAACTAGCCGTCACTTATGGTGGCATGACAAAAAGTGAGCTTCATAAAGATAGAAAGAAACTTCTGGGAATTGAATTGGGCAATAGTCAAGTAAACGACGCCCCTGTTGCTAAAATTACACCCAAATCTGATCAATACAACAATAAAGCTATTCGGTATTACACACGAATAGTTGATCTTTCAATACCTGAGTATTCTGAATTGACTATGAAATCAGGATACCAGCTCGGTTTTTACTACTTTCACTTGAAAAATGACAAACAAACTGCATTAAAGTACTTTAAGAAGACCAGAGAGTCGGCCATCGAGCAAAATGATAGCATAATGAAAGAAGATGCGGACTTTTTTATTAATCTTTGTCAACACGAGTAATAATTATGATTCCTATAAGGCTTTTCGCATTGTTCATGACATGTGTTTTTGCCATAAATGGCATGGCACAATCGGTTGAATGGAATTTGTCGCCAGAGGATTATACCGATATCCAATGCATTGGCAAGCATATCTATAAAGCAACGAATAAAGAAGGGGAAAAGACCATTATGGCAAATCTTGTAGATGGCAAATTCATGTCTAAAGCCAAATGTGATGATATCACTCCCTTTTACAAGAACTGGGCTTTAATGCTCAAGTATGAAGAGAAAAAGAAACGGGTCATAGGATGCATAGCTGCTGATGGCATCTGTAACTTGTTTGAAAAACCGTTTTATACACTTACAGGTCAAGAATTTTACTCTGAAGGTCTCCTCACTGTCGAGAATAGCCATGGCGAAAAAGTCTATATTGATTATATGGGCAATGAAAAGATTGGTACTGGAAAGAATTATTCAAGAATAAAGCCTTTTTCCGAGGGGTTTGCTGTCGTGTTCGTGAACAATAATAAAGAATCCTATTATATCAACAAAGACGGGCAGAGTCCGCAAATTCGCTCATCACTACTCAACAATGTAACATTAGGCCAGGTGACTAATTTTTATCAAGGAAAAGCCTTGATGATGGGCAAGAGTAAAGATTATTTCATCTGTGACATTAACGGGGAAGGAGAAAAACTATCCCAAAAACCAGATGATATAGCAAAATCCTTTGATTACTTATATCGCTATGTTTTTAATGGGGAGGATGTTCTGAAGACTCCACCTTATGACCATGATTACAAAGGAGAAGAGAACACAATAGTCAAACCGATAGTTGAAGGAAAAGGAAATAAATCACGCTATGGCTATGTGTTGGCGAATGGAAATACAACTGTGATCCCTTGTCAATTCCTTTTCGCTGGTCCGTTTGTTGATGGATTTGCTATTGTCAAGATGATAGACGGTAAATGTGGCATTCTTCAATACTCGTCTGAATCTGTCACCCAGTTTAGCGTCATGCCTGTTCAAAAGACAATTCAATACGATAAACCGTTTGAGGTTGTCTCTTGCTCGTTCATGGTATCGCCAGTGCAGTGGCATGGTCATTCGATTCAAGCAGAATTAGCTAATTCAAAAGACATGCTGGTAACGACAGATGGGAATGGCCGTTTTTCGTTTTCTTTCTCCCCTGATGGAAAGCATTCAAAGGAGACATTTAATATTAATCTATTGTCAGATGGCATTATACTGGGTTCATGCCCGATTATCATTGAATTCCAAAAGAAAGAACCGCCCAAGTGCCCAACATGTGGTCTTGAAATCAGCAAGTGTGCTGACAATGGGAAACATAAACCATGCGGCAATAAGAACTGTAAACGCATAATCGATCATAATCACAGAGTAACTAATCGTTGTCCTGTTGACGGCATTCACAAATATGATCCGAAACCCAAGCATACTTGTTCCGATTGCGGAAAGCCTATAGACGATTGTATTTATAAGGGCGATCACAGGATTCATTAGTCGAATTAATAACTAAATAAAATAATCATCTATGAAGCAGAACATTTTTTTAGCAATCATGGTCCTCTGCGGACTAAGTGGATTTGCCCAAAGCGGCGAAGATATCAATGAATTGTTTTCCGAAAAGGAGTACAACCATGTGCTTTATGTGGGGCCAGTTGTCGGAGCAAACATGACCATGACATCAGGTCAACCAAAGTATGACCTGTTTGAGGGGACTGGCGTTGGTTTCACCGGCGGTGTAGCTGCCAAGGTGCGTTTTGGACGCGGAACCGACAACTCAATGGAGGGTACTGGTAAATTTGCAGCTGGTCTTGAATTGAAGTATACACTCAACAGCGTCAAGAGCAATGCTGAGGACAACCTCACGTTAGGCTATCTTGATGTCCCCGTCTTGGTACAGTTCTTCCCGTTAGCCGGTACAACGACAGCCAGTGGCCTGTTTATTGAAGCAGGACCTGACTTCGCTCTGTTGATGAGTAAAAGCCCCAAAAATCTTCGTCTTAACTTGAACGAGCCATACCCAGGGTTGCAAGCCATTGAGTATGCAACTGGTGACCTCAAGGGCGGCGACATTCGTGTCGCAATGGGTTTGGGTTACAACTACAGCATGCCCAAGATGGATTTGGGAATCCATGCCCGATACTACTTGGGATTATCTGATCTGTCAAAGAACGTGCTGCCAACCAAACTTAACACCATTGAGCTATCTTTGTCACTCATGTTCAAGATAGCTAAATTCTAATTAACCATCATAAGTCACCTATTAATCGAACCAAAACAATGAAAAAGATATTTATTCTTTCACTGGCCGCAATCTTGTCCATCGCCTTCACTTCCTGCGATAACGACCCGATAGATGAAATCCCTATTGAGTATTCTAAATTAATCTTCCCAGAGCCATATACCATGTGGGGTGGAACCGTAGAAGATGTTATCACTTTTATGAATTCATTTGACCTCACAACGCTTGATACCACGCCTGGTAATGTGACTCTTATTGATGGAACTGTTGTGCAAAAATTTTTTAAATTCTATAGCGGTAGCAATCCTTATGATGAAAACAAGTCAAAGATTGTTTACAAATATTGTTTTGATAACCGAGATAGCGGTCTCAAGGCTGTTCGGGTTCAACTGCTCGAATACACACAGTTTAAACTGGATGAGGTTACAATTCAATTTAAGAATTCGGGCTATCATTATGATGGCCTAGTTAATTCACAGTATTATCTGTTTTCCAATGACAATACCACTATAAAATGCTATCTTGCTGAGCACGCATTTGTTTTTTCAAAAAAGAATGACACTAATGAATTAGTGAATTTCTAGGAAGCCAATACGACCTGTTATTTTACGAATAATTAAAAAGTTATGAAATATCTTTTGCTGATAACAACTGTTCTATGCTCTTTATGCCTTAGAGCACAGAATGCCCCTCAAGGTTTGTGGGTAGGTGAAGAATACGAATGCGTCCTTCGGAATCTGATTGGAGATCTTCAGCCAGTGGACATTTCATGGGGTATTGACAATCAACATAAGGATTATTTCTTTGTCGAAGAAAATGATAATGTTTACATTATCAAACCATCCCGATATTTCTATGGTATTGCTACAATCACATGTAACTACTCAGTCATTATGGATGGCATCTCGATACAATATCCGCCAGTTCAGTGGTCTTTCACTTGTATAGATAACCCCATATCATTAATGCCAACCACATTATCACTCGAGGTGGGTAAGACAGTGCGCCCCTTCCAGTATTCTCACGAAAATGAACTATATGCCAATGAGGCTATGGTTTCATTTGAGAGCGAAGGCTCAGCCATAGAAGTAACACCTGACGGTGAAGTCCATGCTATACAACCAGGAACAGCCAAGGTCTATGCCCGTTCTAACTTGTCAAAAGAGAAAAGTAATCCCTGTATTATCACGGTAACCGATTCACAAGTTCCGGAGTTCGCGATATCATTTGACCAGGGAAACATGACAATTGAAAGAGGTGAGTCCAGGGATTTGTATGTAACGGTTACCCCATCAGACGCTGAATACACGATTAATTGGAAAACAAGCGATCCTGGCGTAGCTACCGTAAAAAAAGATCCAAATAACAAAAACAAAGCGTCGGTCACCGCCAAAGGGAAAGGCCAGGCAACAATTTCTGCAACGATCGATGGCACCGATGTAAAAGCGACTTGCGACATTACTGTCACGATAACTCCAACAAGCATCCAGATGCCACAAAGGAATTATGCCTTGTATGTCGGCGAGAAAATGACCGTCCAGCCAATAGTTAAGCCTGAGGATGCAGATTACTCGCTCTCCTGGAGATCCAATGATTCAGAAATAGCGGTGGTTGATACATCGACTGGCGAGGTGACCGCAAAAACAGTAGGAACTGCAAGAATAACGGCAACTATTGCCGGTACAAATTTATCTGATTATTATAATATAAATGTAGATAAACCAACATTAACACTCAGTGCGTCGCCTTCAGGTGGTGTCGTGAATTTTGGTAGCAGCGTAACACTCAAAGCAAATATTGATGATGCATTTATATGGTACACTACAGATGGCTCTACTCCAAGTGAGACCAATGGTAAATTGTATCAAAAACCGATATTAATTAATCAGGCTTGCAAAATCAAAGCTATTGCTGTTCATCCAAATTATTATAGTAGTGATATTCTTACTGCGAATTTTAAAATTCGAACAATACCGGGTGATGTTAATGAGGATAATGAAACAAATATTGCAGATATCAATGCAATAATAAATATAGTTTTATCGGGAGCTGATGATTTATTAAGATTTCAGCTTGCAGATATTAATAACGATGGGGAGGTGAATATTGCAGATATTAATGCCGTTATTGATATTATTTTAAACCCAGAAAAATATCTAACGAATGTTGAGACTTTTACGGTTAACGGAGTTTCATTTAGGATGGTTAGTGTTGAGGGCGGAACTTTTACGATGGGACGATCTGGTAATGGTTCCTACGATAGAGAAACGCCTGCTCATCAAGTGACTTTGTCGGGATATAGTATTGCTCAAACCGAAGTCACTCAAGCATTATGGTTAGCTGTTATGGGTGAAAATCCAAGCTCCTTTACTGGGAATCTACAACTTCCAGTTGAAAGAGTATCATGGTATGAGTGTCAACAATTCATTTCTAAGCTCAATGAGTTAACTGGACGGGCGTTTCGTCTTCCAACAGAAGCAGAATGGGAATTTGCTGCTCGTGGTGGAAACAAAAGCCAAGATTATACATATGCAGGTAGCAATAATATTAAAGATGTGGCGTGGTATTTAGGGAATAGTGAATCTCAGACTCATCCAGTTGCAATGATGATACCAAATGAACTTGGGATTTACGACATGAATGGGAATGTTGACGAATGGTGCTCTGATTGGGGTGGTTATTATACGAGTGAACCACAATTTAATCCTACTGGTCCAACGACAAGCCCTTCATCAGGCCCAGCAAGAGTATTTCGTGGTGGTCACTGGAATACATCTGAGAATAATTGTAGGGTATATTCTCGACTTTGGGGCTTGGAAACTGCTAAAGCAAATTACATTGGTTTCCGTCTTGCTTTAGGCGAAGAGACATTCTCTGTAAAAGGCGTATCATTTAAAATGGTTCATGTTGATGGTGGAACATTTATTATGGGCGACAGTATCCAACATGATGGTCTTGGTGCTGATGTTATACCAGCACACGAAGTTACACTATCAGATTTCAGTATTGGTCAAACAGAAGTTACTCAAGATCTGTGGGAAGCCGTCATGGGTAGCAATCCAAGCAAAAAAACTGGTGACAAAAAACGTCCTGTTGAGAATGTTTGTTGGTCAGAATGTCAAACTTTTATTGAGAAATTAAACGAATTGACAGGAATGTCTTTTAGACTTCCAACAGAAGCCGAATGGGAATTTGCCGCCTGTGGGGGTAATAAAAGTAAACATTATCTTTATTCAGGAAGTAATATTATTAATGATGTAGCATGGTATGACCAAAATAGCATGAACACTACTCATCCTGTCAAACGGCTCTCTCCAAACGAATTAGGGCTATATGACATGAGTGGGAACGTGGAAGAATGGTGCCTTGATTGGTATGATGGTTACAATAGCCAATCACAGACGAATCCAACAGGACCATCTGGCGGATCCGAACGAGTTGTTCGAGGTGGAAGTTGGTGGGGAAGTTCCAAATGGTGTTGTAATAAATATAGATACAGTAATTCCTTATCATATAATTCGTCATTTATTGGTTTACGCTTGGCTATGGGGTATTCCCTAATGCTGGAACAGACTAAAGCATCATTGATGAATGGCAGGACCGTCAAGATTCGAATATTCAATGGAACGAAAAACTATACTTGCTGCAACGATGATTCAGAAATCGCAAGTTATAAAATTGAAGACGACTATTTGATAATTAAAGGTGAAAAGGTTGGAACTGCATCAATTACAGTTATTGATAATTCAACAAAGGCGAAAGCATCAATCATCGTAAATGTCAGGCCGGCCCCAATCAGTATTACTATCAATGACTTGTCATTCAAGATGATTCTTGTAGATGGTGGCACGTTCTTGATGGGAGCAACAGAGGAACAAATAAATGGATACGATGATGAAATACCTGTTCATGAGGTTACTCTATCTGATTATTGTATTGGTGAGACAGAAGTTACTCAAGAGTTATGGCATACCATTATGGGTAATAACCCTAGTGAATATACGGGGACTCTTCAGCTACCCGTTGAAAACGTTTCCTGGGATGATTGCCAAATGTTTATCTCCAAGCTTAACGAAATGGCGGGCTTGTCTTTTAGATTGCCAACAGAAGCGGAATGGGAATTTGCTGCCCGTGGTGGAAAAGGGAGCAAAGGCTACGTTTATGCTGGTTCTAACGAACTTGAAAATGTTGCATGGTATAGGGGAAAATCTGGAAATAAAACTCATCCTATTGCGTGTAAATTACCAAACGAGTTGGGACTATATGATATGAGTGGAAATGTAAGCGAATGGTGTCAGGATTGGTATGGACGATATAGCGATTATTCACAAACAAATCCAATAGGTTCACCTAGTGGAGATGAACGAGTTTTTCGTGGCGGAAGTTGGCATAATGGGGCTTCAGATTGTCGCGTAACTACTCGACAACCAGAATTGACATATTCAATAGGTTTGCGTTTGGCAACAAGCAACACATTCATGTTGGAAAGATCATTTGCAACTGTAGGTGTGGGGAAATCTACAACTATAGGGATACAGAATGGCAAAGGGAACTATACCTATAATATTGATGATGCGACAAAAGTTGATTGTAGAATAGAAAATGAAAATATCATTATTACAGGCAAAAACCCTGGATCAACAACTATTAAAATAATCGACACAAAAACCAATAATCATGTTTGTATAAAGGTTCTATCTCAGAACAACAAAAGAATTGAAGTGAACAATGTGTCCTTTGATATGGTATATGTAGAAGGTGGAAACTTTAAAATGGGTGCAGATAGTGTTGATGTCCAGGATGTTTACCAAAATGGGGCGGATTGGAACGAGATTCCTAACCACGAAGTATATCTTTCACAATACTATATTGGTAAAACTGAGGTAACGCAACAGTTATGGGAAACAGTTATGGGTAGTAACCCCAGTATTTTCAAGGGAGACAAACAATTGCCGGTTGATAATGTATCATGGGATGATTGCCAAATGTTTATCTCCAAGCTCAGCGAAATGACGGGCTTGTCTTTTAGATTGCCAACAGAGGCTGAATGGGAGTATGCGGCTAGAGGCGGAAGTTTGAGCCAAAGTTATATGTACTCTGGCAGCAATAATCTTGATGATGTATCATGGTATGCCGACAATTCATTCTATTGTGGAAGTATTAATAAAGATTACGGCACACACAATGTAGCGACTAAAGACCCCAATGAACTTGGCATTTTTGATATGACGGGAAATGTCAAAGAATGGTGTCTTGATTGGTATGGATCATACCCTGAAGGATCACAATATAATCCTTTGGGACCCGAAGATGGGGAATATCATGTTATGAGAGGTGGTTGCTGGAAAGATAGTAAGCTTTCACTTCGTGTTTCAAAACGTGATGATGGTTTCTTTCCCACTAGTAGCAGGGGAGACAGGTATGGTTTACGTCTTGTTTTGACTTTATAATGTATTTCCTCAACCACTTTGAATCACAAATTTGTCTCCTGAATTGGAACTAAGTTTTCTGATTTAGTACCAGAATTCATATGAAGAGAAGAATAAAAATTCTTATTTCATTCTTCTGTTTTGGTATGCACTGCATAGCTCAGAATGACCCTCAACCATTGTGGGTTGGGCAGTCTTTTACTTGCGATTTGAGCATTGTATCACCGATTGAGCACAGTAATCTTGATTGGATTATTGCTGATGAATGCAAAGGCTATCTGTCAATCAGTCCCGATGGGGAGAGATGTACAGTAAAAATAGAGAAGTATTTTTCGGGCACACTCTCAGTGTTGAGCTCATGGGTTATTTTCCCATTTCCAGAGGTTCTGCCATCATATTATGAGCCAATGGAACTATCATGGTATTTCTCATGCATTGAAAATCCTGTGTCAATTTCCCCTGCCAATATGACACTTGCCATGGGTACGACAGGGCAGGTCAATTATAGTCATCAGTTTAGCAATAGTTACTCAACTGCGGCTAATGCGGGAATCTATTATACCTGTAAGCCTGCTGGAGTGGTGAGTGTGTCTTCCTCTGGCAAAGTGACACCACAGAAGGCAGGTACTGCCAAGGTTTATGTCCACTCTAACCTTGCAAATGACGAGAATGCACCTTATTGTACCGTCACGGTAACAGGTTCATCAAGCGTAATGCTTGGTGACGTCAACAGTGATGGTGCAGTGAATATCGCTGATATAACCGCATTGATAGATTTGTTGCTAAACGGAACATCTTACTATAATGCGGCTGCAGATATGAATCAAGATGGCAGCGTCAATATCGCAGACGTTACTGCTTTAATTGACTATTTACTGAATGGAGGTGGCAAAAAAGGCGATGTGAACAATGATGGCCAAGTCAACATTGCTGATGTAACTGCTCTCATTGACTTTCTATTGAATGGTATAGCATCTATCAATAGGCAAAATGCTGATGTGAATAGTGACGGACATATTAACATTGCAGACGTAACAGCACTCATTGATTACCTATTGAATGGTAATATATCAAACAACAAACTGAGCGTCGAGAAAGACGACAGTATCAGACAGGATGCAATCATTGACTCAATAACACAATTTATCTCCAAGACCATGTTGATTTGAATTGTCATATATCTTCAATGTTTTCATGATTGACATTAACGATTATACTGACGAGAAAGGACGATTTGATGGGCGATATCTGCTCATCAGACCGTTGAGCACCGATGGTGCCACTGCAGATGTGTGGCTTTCCTTGGATCTGAATACCGTCGCAATGACCGATGGTGACAAGATCGATCAGATTGCCCGCATGAGTGATGACGAAATCGAAAAACTGGGCTTGATGGTGGCTATCAAAATCTACCGTCCGCAGAATGCGCTCGACATTGAGGGCGAACAGCGGTTCCGCGACGAGTACATGATCGTTTTCAACTGCCATCACACCAACTTGATTCACCCAACAAACTTCTCAATCTGCAAAGATGCGCCCTATCTTGTCTTGCCATACTGCAAGCAAGGCTCATCAGAGTTGCTTATCGGAAACAAGTTTAATGACGATGATATCTGGAAGTATATCCAGGACGTTGCATCAGGTTTATCTTATCTTCATGCACTGGAACCTCCGATTGTCCATCAAGACGTAAAACCTGCCAATGTCCTGCTTGACGATACAGGTCACTATGCGTTGACAGATTTTGGCATTAGTGCGCAGCGAGGCGGAGTACACGGCTATTATTTTGATGATGAAAACAGCGGCACGATGGCTTATATGGCGCCTGAGCGTTTTCAGAAAGATGCTGAGCCGATGGCTCAAAGTGACATCTGGGGATTTGGTGCCACATTGTGCGAGATTATAACTGGAAAGGTTCCTTTTGGTGAAGATGGAGGCCAAGCTCAAGCAGAAGGGAAACACCCCTTGCCTTCAATCCCGGGCGTAAGTGCTGACATTCAGCGTCTCATCCACGATTGCCTGGCTCAACAACCAGGTGACCGTCCTTCAGCACAACAAATTGCGGACGCAGCCCGCGCTCGCCAGTATCCTCTCAAGACCCGCAAAGCCTTATGGCTTGCCCTGCTCGCTCTCGCTGTTCTCACTGTTGGAAGTATCGTGTATTATTTGTCACATCAAGAAAGTAATCCAATAGTAGTAGCTCAAGTTAGTCATGAGCAGCAGTTCAATTATGCGTATCGACTGATTGACAACTATGAGCCAGATTCCGTACTTAAAGGGAAGGCGATACTCGATAGTCTTTCTCAACTAAACTATGTGCCAGCCCAACTTGAGTTGGCAAGAACCATCGGACCAGAACTCATTGAGAAGTCGACAATGAGATACGATACGAGAAAGGTAAAGCTTCATATTGATACTATCCACCTAAAGAATCAGGTTTGGCCCAAGGATCATAAGTTGATTGACAAGGCTGTTAAGCAATACCAACAGATCCTCAATCAATCAGATTCTGTCTTTCCTACCGAAAACATGAAAGCCGCATTTGCTTTAGCGAGAATCTATGGCACAAAACATTATAACCCCAGAGGAGATTTTAATCATCTGATTATCCCATACTACGATAAAGCTATTGACTGGGCAAGATGCACGGGAGACTCAGTGATAGTCTCTAAACTTATTCAGCTGAGGCAAATGGCTAAGAATGACATTAATAACGATAAAAAATAAGTTTCACAAATATGGCACGAAAATCACTTTTTTTCAGGTTATTACTTATAGCTGTTTTGGGTCAAGCGACATGTATGGCTGAAGGACAGATTGCCAAATGGTTGATTCCCCCGAAATATGACAACATTTTCATTGCGCCAGGTGATGAAGATCTTCTCATTACAGAATTGCGTGGGGAAAAGCTTTTGTGGGACTTCAACGGCGATTCTGTGACAAGAAAAAGCACGGGTGAGAAGATTCATCCGTTCTACAGGGGTTATGCTGTGGTCACTACGGCTGATGAAAGTAAAATCGTTGGATTCTATGACCGTAACGGCACCTATACATTCATAAACAATCTCTTGGTTGCCCATTCATCAACAAGGTTTAACAATGGTTATCTATTGGTGAACGATGGGCAATACTATAGGTTTATCACATGTTTGACCACAAATGGCAAGCCATTCGCCAACGTCTATACCGAGGCTCTTCCTTTTTCTAATCATTATGCGACTTGTAAGACGTATAAGGATGTGGCAAAACAGAAGAATGAAATACCGCAATTGATTTATTATGAGGACTTAAAACCTATTGATTTTACTCTGGAGGGGAAAGCAGTCTCTCCAGAGGATATCAACTATATCTCATCGGTTAATGACGAAGATATTGCTGTCATTATTATAAAAGAAAAGGTCTTTCTGTTCAATGGAAACGATCGAAGGCTGACACCTGTTTTTTCAACTAGTAATGGCTCGTTCCAAAACAAAGACAAGCAGGTCAAGATAGACAAGAATCAGATATTACTGGTATCTAATGCTGATGGTTATCATATAATTGCTACTGATCCCAAAAAGCACACTAGTATTACAATTAAACTTGATGAATTAGAGAGACCTGTCAGTATAGAATATGCTGATTCTAAACACGAATATAATCAAAAAGTTACACAGCAGAAAGAGCACAAACAGCTATTGAGCGTCACTGAGAGCCAGGGGAAAAAGGGGCTTAACTGGGGTGCAGATACGATCCTTCCTCCACAATTTAAAAGCGTTGGAAGGCTTTTTGATGATAAGGCAATAGTTTACCTAAATGGTAAATGGGGGTTGATCCAAGCTCAAAAAGGAGAGTCTTTCGACCTAAAACTGAATCGAGGGCGCAAATTGGGATTGCGACACAGTGTAAATGAAACCGATATCCAATTGACTTTGCCTAAAGGCATATCTCCGCAGGAATCTGGGCTTGAAATAGTCGATGGGGATCCTGGTTGCTCGATAGACCCGTTACGTGCGGAGCGTCATGGAGATGGGAGTCAGGTTGGTTATATCACATATCCTTGCTTGCTTGATTTCCCCAGTAATGGGCTTCCCGACACCTACATGGAACACGACATTGATTGTCATTTAAGTTACAACGCAAGAGTTGTATATAATGGATTGCGATCACCTGTTCTGTCCTTTACGGCAGATGTTTGGCATGACAAATATATCACACCGGATATTCCAGAAACTGATAGTTATTTCCAAGACGGGAAATACCACTTTACGTTACTGCTGAATTCCAAGGAGCAAGGGCAATCTTATTCTACTCATGTGGAAATCACCCTCAGCAACAATGATACAACTGCAACTTATGTCAGCCTCTATGATACCGATGAAATCAGAAAGGTCGCTGAAGATAAATATGACATTACATTGCCCAATATTGCTGCTGGCACTAACAATATTACTGTCGTCATTGTTGAAGATGGCGGTTTAGAAACTGATGATCCCTTTGATGTGGTATACGAAAGACCTGCTAAGAAAACTATAGAAAAAATCACAGTGAAACCGCGCTACAATAGCAATCGGGCACGTAAAGCGCACAAGAGGTCGACAACAACAACTTCAACAAAGAAACCTGACTCAAAGGATATTGGGTCTGGATATTTATATGACTAATATCGCCGCATATGAAAATCAAGATTTCATCCAGGCTTGATATTGGCAAGCGAAGGGACAATAACGAAGACGCGCTGGCTTATTGTGCTGATTTGTCTCAGTCAGACTGGCGAGAGGATGACATGATGACTTATCTGCATCTCGGTGAGAATGGTGCCCTTGCCGTTGTCGCTGATGGCATGGGTGGCGCAAACGCTGGAGAAGTAGCCTCGTCAATATCTATTGAGACCATAAGAGGTTCGTTCACAACAGATCGAGTTTCGGCTGCTGTAAAAGGTGGAGAGGATACTATCAAGTCACTTTTATTGGAGGCCATAAGACAAGCCGACGCAGCCATCCTTCAGCATATTGCGACAGATGATGGAACTCAAGGAATGGGCACAACCATTGTGGCCTGCTGGGTTTTATGTGATAAGGCATATATCGTCTGGTGTGGAGATAGTCGCTGCTATAGTTACAATCCAACAAAAGGATTAAAGCCCTTGACCCACGACCATTCCTTGGTACAAGAAATGGTGGACAATGGAGAAATCACCCCTGAAGAGGCTTTCTCTCATCCTGATGGTAACATCATCACTCGGGGTTTGGGTGACTTCGGCAGTGAAGTGAATCCCGACTTTGTTGTCCATCCAGTTAAGGGAAATGAGACGCTGATGCTTTGCAGCGACGGTCTATGCGGTTACTGTATAGATAGGGCTATGGAGGCTTGCATGGATCAGAATCATACAGACACATCCATGTGTTGCCAAAGCCTTCTACAACAAGCACTTGATGCAGGAGGTTATGACAATATCAGCATAATAACCATATCACTGATTTCGGATAATCAAGAACAGCCATCTCCCATTACGCTTATGCAGTCAATGAAACGACGCGTATTTCGTTTCATGAATGCATAGAATACACTAACTTTTGAGCCTGTTTTTGACAGGCAATAAAACAGTCCTCATATTAACACCCCATCAACTTGGGGGTTATTATGCGGATTGCTTTTTTACGTAAACTATCGGCTTAAGGGTCAAATATACACCCTCTGTGATTTCTGAGTTTCGTTTTGATGACAGAGTTGAGCGACTCCAATGCGTTATTGGTGTTTGGTACGGTACCGACGGGGAAATCCAGATAGGTGAATAGCATGTTGAGGATCCTAAATTTCATTTATTTCCGATACACGTTATGTCACTAATTGGCATCAGCTTATTCCCCAACCATTGCGTTTCTTCGTACCGTCCCAGTTGGTGAGGGCATTGTCGGTGCTTCCGCCACCGTAACTGATGGTGCCTCTGCCTCCTGCTGCCAGTAGGAGACCTTGCATCAGTTCTTTGGTGACGCTCATTTCCTCGCAGAGTTGTCTGGTGCGCTTTATTGCAAGGTCGCTCATGAAATCGGTGGTACCAGTCCAGGAAATATCGTCCAACAACAGACCCGTAGCCTTCATCCGCTGCTCCGCATTGGTCGCATCGAGCTTGTTCTGCAAGGCCTCGGCAATGATGCCCCAGCTGATGATGTTTCTGTCCTCCGCCAGGAAGTCATGTTGATTATGGCTCTTGGCAAAATTGTATATGGTATTCTTCGCATCGCCAATCCATCGGTCAACCTGCTGCCAGAAGGCTTTCCTGTTTTGCTGAATGCTGTCCCAAAGTCCCTTGATTTCTGGGACGGAGAGCATTTCATAGAGTTGGCCTTCGGCATTGTCCGCCCTTTGGCGTTCCCTGGATGCCATATTGTTGGAATGGATTTCATTGGAGAAGGCCTTGTCCCGCTCTGCTTTGAGTCTGGTGATTTCCTCATCTTTTTCCTTGCGCAGTTTATTGATGGCAGTCTCATCCGTCGCTGAAATTTTCTCCTTCAGCCGTGTGTTCTCCGCTGTCACTAACTCGTTGGCCTTCTGGAGTTGCTGGTTCTGCTTGATGATAGCTCTTGCATCCTTCATCGCTTTGTCGTAAAGCGACTGACCTAAGTTGAGGATGTCTTTCTTCTGCACTTCCTTGGCTTCGAACAGGTGGTCCTGCAAATCAGTGAGAATCCGCTTTATTGCCGTCATACGTTCCTCCCGCCATACCTTCTGTCCATTAAACGGAATCGGTTTGCTGAGTTCTTCAATGATCGCCTTGTATGCGTCCATGACAAGAGGGTTCGTGTTCAGTGAAGGTACAAGCAGATTTTCCCGTGTGACGTTGGTCGCCTTGATGTACGCCTCCAAATTGGCGAGTTCTCTTTCGGCCTTGTCTTTACGTTGTTCCGCTTCCTGGACTTCATCAGCAATTCTGTTCTTTCGCCGTTCGATTTCTACCTTCTCGAGTTTGGATTGCTCGATGGACTCCCTCGCCAGGCGCTCAGCTTCCAACACCGCCTTGTCCTTATGGACCCGTTCGCGCTGTTCTTCATCTGTCAGCGTGGCGAAGTCATCACCACGTTCCAGTCCGTATTTGTAACCCACTTTGTCGTGGTAGTCGGTGTGCATCTGATAGTATGTCCTTCCAACCTCGTATTTGTCTGCACCCCAGACACGGGCGTAAGATACACATTCCTTTTCCCTCCGTTCGACTTCCGTTTTTATGAAGTCGCAACGGTTTTCTTCAGACAGTTTCTTCCATTCCTTATGGGAGAGCACTCTGGAAGAGTCATCCTTATGCACATACTTGACCGGTGCCCGACCTCTTGTTTTGGTCTTCGCCACAGGAATGGTCTGGATGTGAATGTGCGGGGTGGTCTCATCGCAATGGACATCAAAGCCAATGATATTCTCTGCTCCCCAACGCTCACATGCCCATAGGTAGGTGTCCATCGCCCAGTCCTTTATACCTTGCATCAATTGGACGTTTGCATTGCTTCTATGGAGTGTGAAATCCACATCTTGCTCTCCAAAAGCGAGACGTGTCAGTACATCATGGTCGCCGCTGACGATAATGCCGACGGTGCAGTTCGGGCTGTTGTCGGCATTGCCCAGAGGATTGTCTTTGTCCTTGTACGGTTTGAAGCCGAGTTCGTCAAGACGATGCTTCAGACGCTCATGAAGAGGTATGGGATTGGAGCCAAGAGGGGCTATCTTTCCCTCGCTATTGATCTCAAAGTTGAGATGCTTGCGGGAGAAATCATAGTGGTTGTTCGTGTCACGGTTCTTCAGACGGTATGTTTTCTCATCCCATCCGCGACGTTCCGGCTCATAGCCTTCGGTTGCGGAGAAGGATTTGGCTGGAGCTCCAACGTGGATGGCAGCGCAAGCTTTTTGTTTTGTGGATTTGCTCATTCTTGGTCCTTTTGATGTTGTTGCCAAATATGATTCGGGTCTCGGGTGAAACCTGAGTGGAGGGTTGAGGGAGAGAGTCACCCCCTCGCGGATGCAGTCCCTTGCAGATGCAGTCCCTTGCAGATGACTTTTTACATCTATTCGTGCAGGACTGTTCCGTTTTTGGGGGATCGGTACACCTCTCGGAGAGCATAATGGGACTTTTTAAGGGAGTGAAGCGAATATAAAAGTCCATATTATGTTATGGGATTTTTAGAAATCCCCCTCGGCGGACGCCTCCACTCAGGTTACCAGGGAAACAAGGATGTCACCTTGTGCATCCTCATTGGTTGACAGGTGAAGTAGCTTTCGTCCATTCCTTGTCTCGCAGATAGACGTAGAGATAGGAACGTGAGGAAAGGTCACCTTGCAATCGCTGAACGTGAGCGAATGCTGACGTTCGCTCGTCATCACTGAGTTGCTGCCATACAGCCAAGGCTTGCGATTCGTTGTCACCGATCTTCTTGTAACACTCCTTCATTTGTTCAAAGGATGAAGTGACATCGGCTGCGCTGAAATTGGTGGTGTTTCCAATTGTGGCGGTGTCCTTGGGATGGTTGTCATTGCTTAATTCTCTGGATTCAACAGCAATGTCAACATCGGTAGATGTGTTAGTAGCTGATGATTCGGCGGACAGGTCTGCAACCGCTTTTGGCTTTGCCGTGGTAACGTTCGTTGCGTTTGCTGCATTTGCTTTTTTTGTAGAACCATTAGACGAACTGCCATACCTTGCAGTTCTGCACTTCGCACTCTCGCTACATTTGCGGCTTTTCTGCTCTGCAGCCATTCGCAGTGAATCAAGGTCTTGTGCAATCAAATCGAAGTAGGCTTCCAGACGGATGTCATCAAGGTCGGTTCGTTTACCATCGGTGGCATAGGTCACCAATGCCTTTACCAGTTTGCCGACTTCGGCATTCGGACGTGAACATGCAACGATGAGCACGTTCGCTAAAAACGGAATTCTGTCAAGTGACTTCATAATCGTTTCTGTTTAGATGTTGAACAAAAAGGTTAATCATGCCAGTCCGCCTTGTTCGGCTTACGTTTGTGCGAAGAGAGGATGGCCGCGTTCTCCTCATCTGCTGTAAGAGGCACTGCGTTCTTGCGGTTCGCTTCCAGCCACTTGTCAAGTTCATCCTGATAGAGGACATAGCGCTTCCCAGGTTTCGTTGCCGGTATCGTCCCGTCACCGAGTTTCATGTACAGCGTTCCTATAGGGATGCGCGTGTACTCAGCCGCTTCCTCCACCGTCATAGGCTTGTGGCGGTTATCACGTACCTGATGTTTTTTGTTCTCTTCCTGCTGCTTCAACAGCAGGGCTCTCAAGCCCATCACCTCATCCCGAAGCTGGGCGACGACCTGCGGGAGGTCGTTGAATGTAAGTTCTTGTTTTTCCATGTTTTTTCACGGTCTTTGGTTAGAGACCGCGGCAAAGGACAGGAATGACGCGCCCGTGCCGATGGAAACTCACGGTAACTTCTGAATCACCTCACTATAACTTGAAAAGTCATGATTATCGACGATTATTGGACTCAAAAGGCATAACAAATGACATATATTATCATGGCTATCAAAGACAACAATGAACCCAAGAAACAATCCCAATAAAAATCACCGATATCTAAGAGAAAATAGCAGAATTATGTTTACCTTTGCAAGATAAAACACCTTTTTTCAATGAGAGTATTCCTTATATCATACTTGTCGATATGTCTCTCACTGGTTGCGAATGATGACATGTCAGAGGGTTTCCGCTGTGCATTGCCATATGTAAAGAAAATGATTGAAATGTTGAATACCATTAAGAATTCAGACAGATGAAGAAACTTCCTTTTGTCATATTTGTTTTCATAATGCTTTGTGCGTTA
>Ga0247609_10000515_pt1 | contig 53448 bp, 61 predicted proteins | sample 172DNAGHGlowgp2_FD_193487 | JGI IMG/M metagenome (GOLD analysis project Ga0247609, IMG submission 193487) | Sheep rumen microbial communities from Palmerston North, Manawatu-Wanganui, New Zealand - 1728 DNA GHGlow gp2 | ecosystem: Host-associated > Mammals > Digestive system > Stomach > Rumen ... | reverse complement strand
TAATGCCATTATCTTCGTCGTAATAATAATCGCTGTTTGGGTCAATAGTCCAGCCTCCATTCAAGGCGGGCCCCAGGTCAAGCAACCGCTCGGCGTGCTGGATGCCGAACTGTTGCTTTACACCTGAGGGGGTGACCAGGGTTACGGTTTTCTGTTTCTTACCACGTGCCATAATCGTATGAAGGAGGTGTTAAATTTAAGCACTGGCTACGTTAACCAGGTCGGTGAGAGGGTTGTAGTCCATCTCCGTCTGCTTGATAATCTCCAGGTCATCTGACCAGTTGGGCAGGAAGCTCCATCGGATAGCATTGCTGTCGGGCTCCTCATAACCACCAAGATTCTTGTCGCCTACAAAGAACGAGCGCAGAGGAATCGGACGGTAATACGTGGTAGTAGTACCTCCAGAGGTAACATCCCCTTTGATGGCGCCAATGTTGCCGTTTTCATCGATGAGATAAACACCAACGTCCTCGCAGCTGTACTCCTTCATCGTCTTGATGGTAGACTGCTTTTCCTGGTAGATGATACCCTCGAAGGAAGTTGGCTCACGACCGATGACAATCTCAATGCCGCCAAGTGTCTGGTTACCACCACCGAATGTACGAGCCTCACCTGGAGTTGTAGTCGGGTTCTGAATATACGGAGAGATAATAATCTTAGTGCCGTCAGCTGCAGTTGCCAGGGCCACCATAGCAGTCTTAGACTTGATGTCAGCTGCAGCAATCTTGTTCAGTACACCAGCAGAACCGTAGCGGCGCTGGATAATAACTTTCTGAATCTGCCCGAGACTCTCTTTGCAATCAGCAATCTGAAGGTCTGCAAGATGTGCACCTGCTGGGCATCCACAATTCAATCCCATAGTTCTAAATTTTTTTATTTGTTAAACTTTGTGCAACTTAACAGCTTTGCTTCCCTTAGCTAAGTGTCACGTGCGGATAATCAACTTCATGCTGCAAATATACACACTTTTTTCGAATTAAAAAATTTTTTTATGTTAAACTTTGTTAATTTATTATTTTTTAATTTTTATCTGTTAATTTCTTAATTTAATTTTAGTTGTTCTATTCTTTTTAGCGTGCATTTCATATACGCCTGTTAAGCAATCTGGAGCATCATCATGCTGCTTTTTCTTATTATCTTTACGGTAACCCATCAAAGCGGCATAAAACTTTGGCCATTTACGGTCCCAACCTTCAGGAAATAAAATGTCGTTCATACAACATGCAGAATTAGCATAAATACGCGATGCCTTATTCTGTGTTTGAGTGAATGAATTAACAGCACATCTAAAATTACGAAGTGTTGCTCTTAGTATTCGCTTGACATTACGAGCAAAGGCTCGACCGCCATTATTCGATTCAATCAAAGCATGGTTTGTATTATTTCGAGTGTAGAGTTCTGCTGTCTGTGTCTCTGTTATTTCCATAGATGCATCTGTAAATAACACATCTGTTACATATACGAACTCAGGTGTATCTATAAAGCATATCGAACATAACATGTCAGCACCAGTATCAGCTGTATCTGTATAGTTCCATTTCTTAATAGCGTGAGAGCCTACAGGTAAAGCATCTCTCGAATACGTCCTAAAACCATCTGCATACATAAGACCTTCACGAGGAGTTGGGTCCTGCATGTACTGAGTGTCAAAAACTAATGGGTTGACATCTCGCATCTTGTGCAGTTCCTCGAGAGTATGCTTCATTGGCCACAGAGCGTGTTCTTCTCCTGTCTCTGGGTCAGTCTGTATAGCTGGAAGCGATAAAACAGTCCATTCTTCTGGTTCAATCTCTTGCAAATAGCCACAAAGGTCATGCTCATGAAGTCTCTGCATAATTATGATAATAGGAGTATTACGAGAGTTGGTACGGTTACGAATTGTGTTCTCAAATCGTAAGTTAATACGCTCTCTAATAATTTCCGAATCAGCATCTTCTGGCTTCATAGGGTCGTCAATCAAAATTGCACCCTGAAATACGTTAGTTCGAGCTCCTATGCCTTCAAGTACTTCATTTATATCCTCATTAAGGCTAAGCAGCATATTATCTTCTTCCATTCTGGCCAAATCATCTTCCGTGGCATCAACATTTCCTGCTCCAAATCCTGTAACCTGGCCTTGTGTTGAAACAGCATAAAGTTCTCCTCCTGCGGCAGTTTTCCAACGTGTGTTTGACGCCTTTTCTGACTCTAAAGCTGACTTAGGAAACAGTGATTTATACAATTCTTCTTTCATTATGCCTCTAATGGTCTCAGAATTGTCTTTTACAAGAATATCTGAGTAGGAAAGATGCAAAAATCGGCATTTTGGGTTGAGTGCAAAGCACCAGCTGATGAAAGATTTGATTGCCGTTTCAGTTTTACCGTAACGAGGAGGCATGTTAATAATAAGTCGGCGGCATTTGCCATCAACTACGTCCTGCAGAGCCTGAAAGATACGCTTATGATGCTCAGCTACTATAAACGAACGCTTATACTGAGCTTTAAACATAGCCTTTGTGTATTTTTCGAACGAAGTAAGCATCTCCAAGCGTAAAAGCTCAAGCGGGTTAACCTGCTGAGGCTTAAGATTCTCAGCAGATATAACCTGTTCTTGCATTTCTGATAAAGTTCGTTTGACAGGATTTGCCGATTTTGTGTGAATATCTATTTTTGGCATTATTCTTGTTAAAATTTGATATTTTAATTCTCTGGAGCTCAAATTTTTATTTAATATAATTTATCATTTCAATATTTTCGGTTCAACTGTGATATGTTTCGGTTGTTCCTGTGGATATTTTTGTAATATATTATATATAAATAATGTACGGGCGCACGCGTATTACTTAAGCAGCGTATCCCTAATAACAATATATGCCTCTCGTGAGACTGGAGTATTGGGAATTATGCCTGTCATTTGTTGCGTCTGCTCAGGTAAGTTGAGCATCATACCAGCTTTTCCGAATATACGGTCCCACAGCTTTTCAACCGTTTCGATATTTCCAAGCATTGCATCATCAAGAATACGCTTTATAACAGTTCTTATAGCAACTGGGGTCTTTTTATTTTTATAAATGGCTTTGAGTTGATTCTCGTTGGCTGTTAAGAGACATGCAAGAAGATTAGCAGTATCGGTTTTTGTTAACTGCAGATTGAGATTTACATTGAGCTGAGTGAGAAGCCGCACAACTTCTGGGCGAGTAGTACCCTGAGAAGCCATTATGGAACGAGCTACATCAGAAGCCATTGAAATTTGTGGCATATTATGCTTTGCAGCCTCTTCGTTTCCAATTTCTATTGCCTCTTCAGCTGTTGGATACGGATTCTCGTCTTCAAGTTGTTGGATTGCTGCCTCTCGAGCTTGTTCTTTTTGCTCTTGATGCTCTTGAACGGCGTGACGAGCCACTTCAGCTTCTTGCTCTGCGCGCATTGCAAATCGTGCTCGTGCCAATTCTCTGGCAGATTTACGCTGGTGGATGTCAGTTGCTTTCTTTTCCACTAAAGACTGACGGGCCTCTAAGCCATCTGTGCCAAGTAAAGATGAGCTGTCAGGCAACAAATCATTTATATTTTCAGCAATTCTATCTTTTCTGTTCATATCTGTATAATTTAGAATAATTCGTCGTTTTTCGTATTTGTTTCAATTTTTTGTATAAGTGTATCTCGTAAAAGCTCAATTTGGCTTTGATTAAGAGCTGGAAAGTTATATTCGTCAAGCATTTCAACAAATCTATCTACTACTTTTTGATTCTGTTCTTCTTCAAGGTCTTCGAGCGATTTGTGGATGTTACAGTATTGAACAACGGTGCCTAATAGGACCTGAATACGTTGCAAATTTGAGAAATATTCCTCTGCAGTATCATCGAATTCTATTGAAGAATTTACAAGCTGTGAATTTATTGAATCGTAAACTTCTGAGACTGATATCCTACGCACCTGAGTAGAACGTGATACTTTAATTTTTAACCCGCGCAGGCGATATTGTAAGTCGCGCAAAGAGTATATAAACTGCTGTATCTGAAAGCCTCTGTTGCCTCCGTATAAAGAATCAAGACGGATAGCCGGAGAGACTGTTAGCTTTAATAGGCTGTTAATCTCTCTCAATTTTGTTAGCTGAGTGTTTAAAGATAATTCTTTCTTCATAATAACTGTTTTAATGCTGCAAAAGTACATAAAAAATCCGATATATAAAAATTTTCTGTGTTAAATTTCATTAAAGCTGTTATCTTTTTTATTTTTAGCAAATCTATATTTTTGGGCTTTAGCCTTTGTGGAAACAAAAAATTTTTCGTAAACAATAATAAACAATCCATTGTTTCTCCATAAATGATTGAAAATCAATACTTTATATATCTGGAAACAATATAAACAATAATTTCTTATATATAGAAGATAACTTTATAATTTTTATTTTTATATATAAAATACCGTTATACCAGAGAGTTTGGTGAACATAATATTTTTTATATGAATTATATAGGAGCATTGTTTCTTTTGTTTCATTGTTTCTCGGCAGAAATTCTGATGAACATAGTGGCCTCAAAATTTTTACGAAAAGTGCCTTTTTGCCATACTTTTGTGTTCTACAGATAAACAATCGAATAAAATGATTTGTTTCCTAACAACTTTTCTGATGAACTTGATTTGAACCTAAAATCGAGACCGGTATTAATTATATAGGGGAGAGGCACGGCTCTTGGCCAGCAAGGGGCCTGTTAACAATTTTTTTAATAATTTAACACCTGTTTGCCTTTGTGCCTATAAATATTAAAAAAATTAACACTTATTTGCCTTTGTGCTTAAGTAGGCAAACAAGTGTTAATTTTAACAAGATTTAACGCAGAATCCAAATAATGTTAGCGAATGTTAAAGAATGTTAATAATGTCATCCTTAACAAAAATTTGCTCAATTAACATATCTTCGATATTAGAGTCTTCTTGCGTTGACACTTTATAAATTAGGTATTTTTTGCCTTCACAATTTTTAACGTTATTTTTAACAAAATCTAGCACACTTTTTTCACAATAATAATGACATTCACTTTTTGTCAAAAATTTGCCAACGTGTGCATTGTTTAACACTTCTTGATTTTCTTCACACTCATAAGCCTTAAAGGTGAACATACGTGAAATTTTAACTTTTGTTGCCATAATTTAATAATTTTTAAAATTAATACTAAAATTTGTTATTTGCTAATATAATTTAGCATATCTTCGATGTCGTTAATTTCTTTTACATAATGTGAATAAATGCTAATAGCCTTATTCCACTTATTTAACGATTTTTCGTCATTGCAAAAAATGTTTAAAGAAAGTCGAAAAGCTCGATTTCGCAAATTTTCACATTTATCAAGTCTTTTGCAAAGAATTGCAACAATTTGATTTTTAACTTTTGTTGTCATAATTTAATAATTTTTTTGTTAATTTTTGTTAATAATTAAGTTGCTTTCTTATTATATTACAAAGATACTAAAATAGCCTGGTATATAAAAATTTTTGGAGCTAATATTTGTTAAAAAAGTGCACAATGTTTTTATAATAATTCTAATAATTATTAAAATAAGGCCTTAATCGTTAAAAATTTTAACAGAAATATTTTGACACTATTGCCGCAATCAGGTAATCTGCTGTAAAAATCCAGTACCAAAAATCCTCTGCACCGCCCCGAGAGAACTCCCGTTCCGAAACGGCCAAATTACCGCACCATTTTGAAGCCGCATTCCCAAAATCTCCCAGATTTGCCGCATTAAAAATCCTCTGCACCGCCCCGAGAGAACTCCAGAGTTGATGCAGAGGATTTTCCGTGTTATTTTGCGGTTTAAATATTGCGCTTAATAATATTATGCAGCATTTCTTCTAATTCCACACAATCACACCCGATAATTGAACCATTATAAGGATTGTTGATGTCTGGAGTAGTTACCGTTAAACTTAATATATAAACTCCGTTTTCCATCCGGCTGTCAATCCGTACCTCAACCCAAGAATCCCAAATGGCAATCAGGTCTATTTTTGTGAGAAATTCACCATTACTCTGTGAATCTACGAAGTGCATTTGGTCTTGCTCCTCAATAAAAGCCATACATTCTTCGGAATCATTCAGCCCGGTGTACTCTTGCGCAAAATCTGAAAATTTACAGGTGATAATTAAATTGAACTGTTCCATAACTGTTATTTTATATTATTGATTATAAACTGTAAAACATCAAGGTCCTTATCCGTACCTTCTACGTCTCCCGCGCAGATTAAATCCTGATAATGGCTCAGAGCGGTTACCGCAATCTCACACTGTTCTTTCGTTAATTCTACTGTTTTCATACTTGCAGCTATTTATAAATTTATATTTTCAACATCTCCCCAGTAATTAAACACTTTAGCCTTAATTTTCATATCGTCATCAATCGTGAATATGAGCAGTGAATCTTCATTAGTTTCGCCACCGTAATATCCCTGGAATTTGTGCAGAAATGTGACATAATCATCACATTCTCTGCTCAGAAGAACATCGGTATAACCACTGATAATTAAACGATTTTTGTCCTGCTCGAATTCGTGCTCGATTCCGTATTTCTCCAGCACAACTAGCGACTTGTTCATTTGCTCGATTTCTTCAGAGGTCATCCAGTTAAGACCCGTGAAATAAAACTGTTTTGTTTCCATACTTTTGTTGTTTAAAAATTGTTAAAATTCAGCATATATAGCTGCTATTCTTATTATTTATATATGCGAAGGTACTAATAATATCTGATATAAAGAAATTTTTTATATTAATAATTATTAACAGTAGGTAAAAATGTCCGGAGCAGCACGGAGGGATATAGTACATAAATCCCGGCACTGTCACGGTGCAACAACAGCTCTTAAAGTACAGCAACAAAACCGCTTCTATGTACTGCTACGCAGCTGTGACAGCGCTGTATATAAAAGTCTATCAGATTTCAGGCTGTGATTTCTGCTGCACTGCCCCGAGAGAATTCCAGAGTTTTTCAGGCTGTTTGTCGGAACAATTTTTCAGCCGTTAATATATTTTAACCTAAAAAATTTTTCTATATAAATTATTTTTATTAATTTTGCAATATATAAATTAAAATATATAACAGTAAGTTTAACAATTTAAAAACAACAAAAGTTATGGAAAAAGAACAGATTAAAAAGTGCTTTAATGCAGTTGTTTATCACTATTGTGGTCCGCGTTGGTCTGATGTTGGTCTTCAAGCCAAATTTAAAGCCGCGTTGAATAATATGAATATAAGCAGCATTACTCTAAGCACGGATGAAAAATCTTGCGGAGCCGCTTATAGAAATTGTGCGAATTCAGCTATTAAATCGAAAATCTATGCAGATATTCAACATGGAAATACTGTAAAGCAAGCAGTTTTTTTACTAGAATGGGAACAGTTCGGAGGTGCTTTTATAAAAGAAGAAAACGCGGAAGAAACCTATATAAAAGCCGATGATAATTCGATTGAAATTTCAGATGGATTCGTAGAACTTATTAACTGGCTTTTATCCGAATAATAACCATAATAATAACCATAATAACACTGAGGTGCAGCAGGAGAATATAATTCCACTGCACCTCTACAAGAGAATAACAATTTAAAAACAACAAAAGTTATGGTTAAAAGCTTTAATGATTCAGAACGAATCCGGGCAAATTATTGCAGACAAGAAATTCGCCACATGTTGATTTACCGTTTTTCTATGAAAGAATTACGGAGAATCGCCAGAGAACAAGGAATGCCGTATAAAAAACGCACAGCAGAGTATGACCGCCATGTTGATGAATTCACTTGGTTTGAAGACAAAATCTACAATGCTATGAGCGAGTCAATTCGCGATTCGATTATGAAATACGTACGGAGATTATTTGAGCCGGTTGACTTCATACATCTTACAGGACTCGACCTCAGCAATTGGAATGAATTCGAAAAGATTATATACCAAATCGTAAAATAAATAACACTGAGGTGCAGCAGGAGAATATAATTCCACTGCACCTCTACAAGAGAATAACAATTTAAAATTACAGCATTATGGAACAGAACTTTAAGAGAATCAAAGAAGCAGAGGCTCGGAATGAACATCTGCACGTAGAGGCATTTGGAATGCATCACATCAAAAAGTATGGTGCTTTAAGCTGGGATGATACAGGGCAGACCGCTTTCCTGATGGAATTTGACTCAGTTGAGGACCTGTCAAATTATTATGGCGTAGAAACTGAGGCTTGGATGGGAATCGACAAAATTCAAATTGGAGAAACAATTACTGACGGTGCAGAAGCTATGTATATGCGAATTTGGTAACAAAAGAATAACAATTTAAAAACAGTAAAATTATGGCAAAGATTAAGATTTATGACAAAGAGATAGAAATCAACTACGGTGATTATGTAGTTGATGAATGGTGGTCAGGCAAATGGCACCACGTAGCAACATATCCCGGTACTAAAGAGGGATATAGCCTGGCCCAGCGCAAGATGCAAGACATTGATAATGATTATGTAAGAATTCAGCAATATTTCTAATATATAAAAAACTATAGTATGGCAGGTCTATTTATAATCAGCATGATTGCTTATATGATATACAATTCGCACACGAAGGAAGAGTGGCAGAAAATCCTTGATGAAATCGAGGAATAGTTATACAGGAGAATATCCCGAGAGAATCACAAGAATGGCGGACAGGTTTACAGCCGCCATTTTTAATAATCTATGTATAAATCCCAGCACTGCAGCAGTATTATAAAATCAACCTTACCTACTATTGCTGTTAAATCACTCTACCACTATCATATAAGCAAGCAGTCAATATCGCCGGTGTGCTGAAGTTTTTAAAGTTTGCAGGTTTTTCACAGAATCTATTTTCACTGCACCACCCCGAGAGAATTCTGGAACAAAATCTGACCAGATGAAATATCAAATTGCTGTTAGATTTAATAATAAAGCGGAAACTCCAGATTTAATCTCTATCATGAGATTTTTATATAATATATATAATTATATAGACTCATAATTTAATGATGATAGAGGAAAAATCTGATATATAATTTCATATATTTTTATATATGGAGAGGTATAAAATCCACAGAGATTAAACAGCTTTTAAACAATAATCTATATATAATGCACAGCGCTATGGCAGTATTGCAAATCAGAATTAGACACAAAAAAAAGAAGAGCCGCTCTTCACAGAGCAGCTCCCCCAACAACAAAAGTTAATCAATTCACATTGTTAATAGTCTTAGCTTATGCAAGTTCTTCTTCGCCAGCACCCTCTCCAGCGGCTTCTGCCTGTGCATCATGCTTAGCGGCGAGCTCAGCCTTAGCAGTTGCAAGAGCTGTCTTACGAGCCTCGAGAGTCTCCTGAGCTTTCTGCAAAGAGGCTTCTGCCTTCTTCAGAGCTTCCTCGGCGGCGAGAACCTTCTCCTCAGGTGTCAGCGTCTTGCGGGGCTCACGAGCTTTGCGCTCCTGGAATGCCTGGTTCATCTCCTGTCCCTTCTCATCGAGCTCTGCAGCCATACCCTCGAGCTCAGCCAGAGTGATAGTACCATCCTCAGCCTTGGTGTAGTTGATGACCTTGTGGCAGACTTTCTTGACGCCCAATTCGTCCTCGAACTCGATGCGGTAGTACATACCTCCTGAGCGCTTGTCATTGAGCAGGCTCACGATACGGCCAGTTGTGTTCTCGTCGAGCTGAACGGTCTTACCTATGTTGGCTCCGGCGACTTCCTTGATAGCCTCTGCTTCAGCTTCCCATTCGCCAGCATCCATCTTGGCCTTGGCTACGCGAGCCTTGCTCTCGGTCTTCTTCTTCAGCTCTACGACCTCGTCCAGGACTGTGATGTCTTCACTGCCGAACTTCTTGTAAATCTTGCGGCTCTCCATGTCGTCGATTGCATCGGTCTCCACCTGATAGTAGACCTGCATGGCGCGCTTGTCTTTCAGAGTAGTCAGGATAGTACCGTCAACGCGGATAGCAGTACCAGGCAGAATCACAGAACAGCGGTGACCTACATTCTCCTTAGCCTGCTTCTCAGCCTCAAGAAGCTCCTCCTCAGAAAGCTTAGGGCTGGCTTTGCGTCCACCTTTCTTCTTCTCTTCGTTAGCAGGCTCAGCTTCCTTAGGAGCAGCTGCTTTTTCTGCAGCTGCAATAGCCTGTTTCTCCTCTTCGGAGAGCTCGGTTCCTTCACTGGGCTCAACGGTCAGGTTCTGCTGTGCGTTACGTGACTCCAGAATAGCCTTGATAGCTACTGCATCTTCTTCACTTGCAGTCTCGAGGAGTGCGTTCAGTTTCTTGGTGCTCATCTGAGCGAATTTCTTAGTTGCCATAATTCTTTAATTTTTAAATTGTTAAACTTTGGGTTATTTTATAAATTCTCTATTTGTATTTTTGATAGTGCAAAATTACACATTATTTTTGATATAAAAAAATTATTTTAGTTAAAAGAAGTTAACTGCTATAAAATTTATCCGAGAATCAGCTGATTATTATATTCTTATTATATATTATACCAGTCAGCTCATTTTCTGTTAAATTTTCATGAACTCGTTAAGATGTTGCTTGCTTCCATAAGCCATAAAGTACGGCTCGCCGCTCTCGTCAAAGTGTATTTCAGTCCATTCGCTCACAGGATTATTCCAGTCATTAGTCACATGAATTGCGTCTTCCATTCTGTATCTAACCATAGAGCCACAGTTGGAAATTTCAATTGTAATAGCCGAACAGTTGCTTACAGTTTTATATCCCATTGTCTTAAAGTCTACACGACGCTTACGCATTTCGAAAATGTCCTTCCAGCTAAAAGTACGCATGCTTCTTGCCAATTTAGTACGTCCGTCAATCGCTGTTTCAGAAACATACAAACCAAGCTTTTCACAAATAGTCTGTTGGCTCTTAGCCCATTCTTCTTCTGTGATAAAGCCTTTATCTACGAAGCCGATGAATGGTAGAATAAGAACTTTGTCATCTTTAACTGAACTGTGCGACTTAAACACGTGGCCTGCAATATCACCGATTCTTTTTACGTATATTCTAAACATAGCTGTAATGGTTTAGTAGTTAATCACCTTTGTAATACGATAGCGGACAAAATCATACTGCTCGCTTTCACGCATAAGAGATACAAACGATTTGGCTGATTCCTCATCGTCGAACTCCCGAACTACGTGTGAACCATAATTGCCGATAGTCTTGATGATAATGAACTTTTCAGCTCTGTTTACGTACTCTGCAAAGCAAGCGGCTACATCTTCGTCTGCCAAATATCTTAAATTGCCTTCGTACTTTTTTAAGAACTCATCTGCTTGTTCAACAGTGTAAACTAAATGTGGATATTTTTCCAGCATAAGTTCGTGTAATCTTTTGTTGTCTACCATAATGCTACTTATTTTAAACTGTTATTCAACTACTTCTTCTACTAAATCTTGTGAGAGCAAATAGTCAGCAAAGCACCAAGCTATTGTGTCCTCATCTGCTTGTGGAGCGCCACACTCCAGATATTCCTTAGCCAGCTCTGTATCATAAGTGATATATAAGTATTGCTCGGCCATAATCTCGTTTAATCTCTCTGGTGTCATATCATTGTTCTCCTATTATTTAATCATTGATTTGAGTTCTGCTTTAATGCGCTTAGCATCTTCGCCTCTCCAATATGTGGCATTCGCCAGGAAATAAATAACAATATCCTCAGCGGTTTCAAACATGTAGAGAGTATTCTTATCGCTCGAGTTGATAGTAGTCATTGCCAGCAAATAAGGCTTAGCTCCAAAATAGACATTTTTCCATGTCTGTTCGATTTCGCGAGCAATCTCTGCGAAAGTTCTTTTGTTTTGCTTGTTAATGTTCTGTTCCATAATGCTGTAATTTTATTAAATTGTTGAACTTAAATTTGATAGTGCAAAATTACACATAATATTTGATACTAAAAAATTATTTTAGTTAAAAGATATTAACAGCAGATATTTTTATCCGAAGGATTGCTGTAGTAACCTTTCTATATAATATATAAATAATGTTCGCGCACGTGCGCGTAAGGCCTGGCCGCACTATGACAATACAGGTTTAAAGCGGCTATATATAGTGGCACTGCAGCCGCGCATGACATATATAATTGGCGGCACTGCAGCAGATATATTTTCAAGCTGTTAACAAAGTTTAACTAAAAATATTTCTCTGTTTCAAGAAAAATGAGTAAATTTGCACATCTATTGTAGTATAATAAACAGTTAAAAAGTGTTAGCTAAATTAAAAATATGTGCACAGCAAAGGTATTATTAGGTAGTGATATAACTATGCTAAAGCAGCATGGAATAACAGTTATTTACCAACCAATGCTTCAGCATATATTCTGTGCAACAAGTACTTATGAGCCTGTTCGGCAATACATAAATCCTGCAAGATGAGTGTAAAATCCAACAGACAAAATCTGGTGCACTGCCCCGAGAGAATCTGCGAGTTCTCCGGGCTAAATTACTGTGTCATTTTTAAAACTAAAAATATATGATAGCAGACAAATTAGATTACAACACAGACAAAATGGAAATTGTCCAGCTGTCCAATGATGCCTATCACTACTTGGCATTTAAAGAACCATGCTTAGATGAGGACAATATGGACGAAGTCAAAGAGTTTAAAGAACAATTCTCTTATGGCTTTAAATTTAAGCCGGATGTTGAGCTTGTAGAAGACTCAGATTTGGTGGAGTGTAAGGTCATTCCTATATGTGAATGCAGTACACCATTTACACACTACAGATTAGATGGACTTTGGTTTAAAAGCGAGTATTATTATAACGAGGATAAAACGCAGGTTTATTATAGAACCTATGATATGTACAGCGGTCGCTTCTTAGATTATGGCTGGAACAAAGTTGAAATAAACGAATACGGTAAACCAGAAATAAGACCAAGAAAGTGTATTTTTCCTCTATGGGGAAAATCCTGGTTGAAATATTAGGTGCACCCTCCCGAGAGAATACAAGAGTAAAAAGCATAAAAATAACCTGGGATTTTGGTCTCAGGTTATTTTGTTACTGATAACACTAGCTTAATGATTAATACCAAGGCCGTCTATTTCTTCTAAAGGCTCATAGGGACAATCATCTACTAATGCGATGTTTTTGCAGTTTTCACAATGGGCTTCTTGACACCTCTTTCTTGTATCATCAAACATATTACACATTATCATAATTATAATAGTTCTTCATTTCTAATATAATTGTATAACTTTTCAAACCAAAACGGATTTAACGTAAGAAGGTGATAGTATGTATTGCCTTTTATGTTAATCATTTTAGAGGCAAAGTAGACTTCACGCTCAGCAAGCTTTTCACGCGCAGAATACCATCTGTGAATAGCTCTATCTACGCAGTCCAAGAAATATGGGCTGAGTGAGGCATCGCGCTCTTCAAGAATTGTTTGTTCTGTTCCTTGCTTAAAGAAATAAGGCAATTTGGGATTTACCCAAAATGTCTTAACCTCACCAAAGTGTGGACTGGTTTTGTACAAAAATCCGGGATTCTGTATAAAAATCCAAGGCCACTTAATGGCAGCAAGCTTAACAGGAGCAGGGATAGCAGGTGCAAGCAATTTAGTTATACGATTGTTGATATATTGCTCATACTTTACAATTAGCAGCCGTAAAGGCTTTGTGAGCAGCTCAATAACAAGGCGTTTATGCTCAACAGGAATTACATTACCTAAAGGCAATAACTTCTGGTCAAATGCCATACGGTTTATTTCGATTTTTCGTAAATCCCTATTGTGCTTATATTTAGCTGCGCCTTTTACTAATTTTTCTGCACGCTTTTGTTTCTTTTCAAGTTCCGTGAGTTCCTCTTCAGCTTTTACAGGAGTATCAGAGACTGAGACAATATCATCTCCGGTGGTAAATAACTCACCGTCATCTCGTCTGACAAACTGGCCTTTGTCATTTACAACCCAAGTTGATTTATTGAACCAGCTATTGGGGTTATCTCTCAGTTCATCGAGTAGCTCGTTGGCTTCTCCTTCAAGCCTATCTTCCTCGATGCTTGAGACTGTAGAAATCTCTGTTTTAGCAAGGTCCTCATCTTCGTCGGATATTTCTTGCAGGAACTCCGCATACTGATTATAGTCTGCTTGCTTCTCAGGGGTTATTGTTCCCTGAGAGGCAGCAAACTCAGCAAGGGCTTGGTCAAGCAGTTGGTCAAAATCACTCATAGGTTTGGATTCCATCTGAAAATTGATTTAAACACATCTCGCGCCATAGAGGCATTAAGCAATCCAAGATAAGAAATGGAAAGCAATAAACGAGCAACAATGTGTAAAAGCCATGCAGCTATAAACACAGGAGCATATATAAGGCCTGCTAAGGCCCAAGTGATAATAAAAAGCATTGGTCTGTTACGTTTCATAAGCTTAAAGTATTAGTTTGTAAATCTGTTCTAATTTTTCAAGAGATGTATTTGGCAGCTTATTTTCTATTTTGCTAATGAGTTTGCGGCGCTCATCTATGATTTGATAGTCTCTTTCGCTCTCATATAACATAAGCCGTGGATTCCAATCATTATAGTCGGCAGAATAATGGTTACTGATATTAAATTTTGATTCTGATATGGACCCTTTAACATGTATATACTTTTTGCCGATTGACACAACTTCTGTGTAATACGGCTTATACCGAGTGTCTTCTGGAACTATGTAAACACGACTACCTACTTTTATCATAAGCTTAATTTATCTAAATTTTCAACTGCTTCTCCACTTTGGATAGCATCATAATTCTTCATCATCTGTTTTACAGTACGGCGATAAGCATCATTGCCAATAGCAAGAACGATTATACGCTTGGCATAAGGCATTTTGGATTCTTTATCCATACAGGCAATATACTCTTTCCTGAAATTCTTAGGCTCAAGAGTATTATTTCGCCTAAGAGACTGAAAAGCATAATAGTTAAGAACTCTGTAACTTGCAATAGCTTGTCTAAGACCTACAGTAAATAGGTTCGTTGCCACAACTTCAGCAACTGTCATCTTGGCTATTTCAGGATATTTCTTCTTGAACTCATCAGCCTCAGATTCAACTTTCTTGTTAAGGTCATCAATAACCTTGTCTTTAATCTTACTCATATCCGTAATATTTTGTTTTTAAGTTATAATATTTTGCTTTAAATTAAATTTTTAAGACAATACTTAATTGCTGCTTCTGCAGCATCTTCATAAGAATCGAAATTGACATACCAAAAGCCATTAAGAATCTCATAACTATAAGTTCCATCAACGTATGGACGAATCATTATTTTAATATCATGCACTTCTCTCAACCATTTCATTGCCATTTGAAGAGTTGGAGCTGAAATAATAGCTTCACAATGAATAGCTCTAATAGGTCTTTCTACAAGTATAGGGTTTTTAGATTCTATATTATAAGTACCTATTGTTGGTTCATTAAATCCTTTATCTTTAAGAAGTTTAGCAACTTCAAAACTAACGTAGTCTTCACTTATTGTTGCCACAGTTATTTCTTTTTTAAGTTATAATGCTTCTCGTAAATATGCAAATCATGTGCAAAATGATGGTAGTTCCCCATGGGAATATTCAACTCATGAGCAACAAGCTCTTGGAGCTTACTAAAACAGTATTGGTCATTACAAAATCCATAAATCAAATCATTGGACCTCATAATGACAGTCATATTAAGCTCTCGCGTTTTTGGGTGAATGTCAAAGCCGACGCACATAGTACACGGTGTGTCATACTTATATTCATCTTTTTCTTTGCCATCAAATATAGAGAACCAAGCTTGACGTGTATTAGGGTTCTGCTTAAGCTGCTCTATACACCTATCAAGCTGGTTATTACGTCCCCATTGCCAACCATAGTTCGAGTTAACAAGATTATCACCTCCATGCATTTTATCCCACGTAGGCGCATATTTCTTAATCTCTTCAACTGAACGGTTCTGAGATAAATACCATTGCCACTCACGCTCTGCATACTTCTCACTCCATTTGCGCCACTCAGTTTTAATCAATCGGTCTTTTGGTCTGAGGATGCAAATGTTTACATTGTAAAGAGCTCTTGTGCCAATATTAGTATTAACACCTTTAGAGTTTATTTCATCAAAGAAATACTCAAATGCCTCTTGTGCATTTAGAAAATATAACTGACATTCCATAATGCTGCTAATATTTACGTTTCATGACAAATAACTCTTCTTCAGCTTCTTCGTTTAGAGCTTTAACTATCTGAGTTGCTTCTTCATAAGTCAAATCCGTGTATGGGTCATCATCATCGTCATAGGCTAATTCTCCGGTAATAACTCGAATATCATACAAAGCATTTATACGCTCATCAACATAAGCTTCTGCGGCATCTCTGGCGCAACAGCATATATCCCATACAGCTTGCTCTTTCTGAAAATCAAGCTTAAAAGTATTACCTAAAATCTGAATATAAAATAACCTAAGTACACGTGGAGCAAACAATCCTTGCTTCTCCATGTCCTGATATTCTTTAAGCCATCTGCCAAAGCCTCTTCTCTTGATAAAAGCCTTGGCATAATAGTCTATAAATTTCAGGAACTGTGGATGATAAACTACCTCCGGAAGCTTAATAGTTTTATTTGCCATATAGATTATTTATTTGTAAGAACTCCAGATTTAATCTCTATCATCATTAAAATCTAATTTTATATAATTTATAATTTTAATATTTTAGGTGAATCTGAGATATAAATCGGGAGTTCCTGTGAATATTAGAGTTCGTTACTATCGAGTGGTTCGATGTCACTCTTACTACCTTCTCCAGTTCCAAGGCCAAAGCCGCTTTCACCTCTTTCAGTTGCCTCTGGGAACAGCTCTGTTTCCGGAACTACTTCTACGTCTTGATATGAAACAGGTACGAGTATAAACTGAGCAATCTTGGTACCAGGCTTAATGGTTACATACTCATTGCCTACATTAACAAGGTGTATATGAATTTCACCCTGATAGTCTTCATCGACAATCTTAGCACCGAGTACAACAATGGTAGTATAAGCTGCTGGCTTTGGAGTTCTACCTGCCTCAATAGCTGCTTGTTTAGAAGTTACTACTCCTGACTTTTCTGCAGCCATTAGCATAAATCCTTCTGGCACCTGAGCTTTAATTCCTGATGGAATAAGCATGTCACGCTGAGGAGGAAGAACTTTTTCAATAAAATCATTTGGCACAAAGAAGTCAATACCGGCTGATTTATCTGTGCCTCTTTCTGGCGTTTTAACGTCTCTTATTTTTGCTATTTTCATAAAATAAATCGTAATATTGTTTAAAGTTATTTATTATGTCCTTGTACTCTAAAGGCGTTAAGCCTGTTATTTCTGTTCCTCTGGAGATGTCGTTCATATTGATAATGCCTTCATCTCTGAGCTTTACGAACTTGTCAAATTTTTTCTTCGAAATCATAATTATCTAATTAGGCCCCATTCAGCGAATGCTTCAAATCCGCCAAGATGGTTAATATAATTACGAGCAATCTCGACAATCTCGGCATAAGGCTTGCCATCCACAACTTCGTCGCCAATAGCGCAACAAGCTTTATATTCATGTCCAGTTCGCTGAGCCATTATATGACAATATATGTTAACAGATACATCGGCTTTGCTCAGGTCTTTGCCATGAAGGCCACCACCTGTAACCGCATCGCCCATATCACTGCCAAGTTTGCGATTTGTTGCTCCACAATCCACATCTGAACCACCGGTCCAAGGACCAAGAGGATTTATGTTAAGAGTAATAAGGTCATCTTCACCTTTATACCAGTCAAGCAAAAGTTTTCTGATAACCTCGCTGTTTTCTACTCCACTTTGACAAACGATAAGATTCTTGTTATTGAGCACAAATTTGCCATCTGACCTGAAATTCTGATAAAGAGCAGAAGCTATATCCTGAAGTAACCACTGTTCTTCAGTTACCGGCATACCTTTAAAAATGCCATTGTCCCCACAGCGAATAATACCGACTTGGTTTAATGCCAGATGAACATCCTGAGGTACTTCAACGTAAGTAGTATTGATTATACCAGAGATGCGATGCACAGCTTTAATCACTTCATACTTATCAAGCTTTTCGCTTGTCTCTGCAATAATAAAGGCTTTACCGTGACCAATAAGAACCTCAACAGCAATTTTTGGGTCTTTGGCTTTTTTGTAAGCCAAATCAACAAGGGCACCGGCTATTCTGTCGGCGACCTTGTCTGGATGCATAGGATTTACTTTTTCGAACATAAAAACATCGAACTAAGTTGGTTAATAAGCTTGAAGCAGAAATCAGCATCTTTCTGACGGCGAAGAGAGAATTTAGCTCTCAGGATGTCAAGAGCGTCGTGAACCTTGATGGGAGCTCCATCTATTATGATGGTGTGATTTTTAGGATGATTGTCACTGCAGCCAAGAACATCACCTTCGAAGGCATTAACCTTAATATTATTAGCTCCTACTTTGAACACGTAAACTGACTGCTTATAGTGTTCATTTTCATACTTACAGCCGGAAAGATTTTCCAGTTCTTTAAACATAGCCTGCAGAGCCGGACGAGTTTCCTCATTAGTAAGCACGATGATGTCAATGTCATGTACTTCTGTACCTTCCGGCAGCAATCCGTGATAGAAAAGTGCTGTTGTACCTGTCAACACATAGTCAACATTTCTATTCTCTAAAAACTCATTAAGAGCTTGAATGTCTTTGTTTGTTACCATAATATTTCTTTAATTTTAGTTAATAAAACATCTGTATTTTGTAAATTGAGATTCAGGTTTAAATCTATGGAAAAATCTGCTTTTTGACGCGCTTTTACATTTTTAGATTTTCCGCACATAAAATCGTCAAGCGCCTTGGTTCGTCTCGCGTGTTTACGACCACTTAAAAAGTCATCAGTGTCAGTTATAAATTCTTGCTGATTGTCATCTTCCCGTTCAACTATTATAGAACTTGTGCGTGGCTCAAATTCTGGACACCTTGGACGTCCTGTACCTCTTAAGATACGCATATATTTACTAAACTCACAAAGTGCTCCTTCTATCTGATTAAGCGAGAGATTACTTTCTGTGATTATGTCGTATTTACGAGTTTCTTTATTCCAAGATGCATAAGGCATTAACTCTCCTTTTTCAAGGCCTATTTCCTCGAGTTGTTCTTCTGCAATATCTTGTAAATAGGCATAACAAGAAAGTTGTTCTGAGCCTTTAAGTTTTGGAAATATAAGCCTTACACCTTGAGAAGAACCAGGGCCAAGATTCGTAAAATCATTCTGGTCAAATCTCATTATAGTTCTATCAGTGTATATGGATATATATGTCAAATCCTGATAATACTCATGAGCTGTAAAAGAAGATGCTCCAGGCAAAGTCATCAAGAAAGTAACAATCTGTTCAGGTACGTCGGCATTATCCAGTATTGTGCAGATTGCATCAAGGCTCCTATGTATAGCTGGAATAACTGTATGGCAAAAAGCGTTATCAATAGAATCTCCGGCCACTATATTACCTGATATTGAATAGGCATTTGTAAATGGATTTAAGCCCATCGACCTAATGTTATCTATGTGAGCCGCAAACTCATTTTCATCATAGTCTTCTATATTAGGAATACCATTTGGCCACTTATCTATAGCTCTTGCAAAAGTTTCAGGGTTATTGAAAGTTCTGTATACAAGTATCTTCCAGACAAGATTTTTATCAGTCAGCGAATCATCCATTATTATGTTACGAATTTCCCACTGCGAACTCCTATCGTGTTCTCTGTAAAGATTACAGAATTTATATTTGCTAAATATTTCATTAGTGGTCCACGGAGCAGGAAGCTTATCGATAAATCTCCGCTTCCAGATTATCTGCCTATCGTATATCATATTGAAGAACAGGTCCAGATTTTCTTTATTGACACCTGCTTTTTCAATATCAAACTGATTGGCATTATATGACTTTTTTCTTGCTCTTAACATAACATTAAGTATTAAAAAAGTTCATCATCTTCAATTTTATCTTCCTGCTTTGGCTGATTGAACAAGTCAAGCTCTTTGGTTTTTACTTCCTTATAGTCACCTGACTTACGCTTGAGTACCCATAGAGTATTGCGAGACATATCTGGGAACATAGGAGCCATGATATTTGCAATCAGGTTAGAATCATAATAGGCTTCAAGAGCCTTAAGCATCTCTTTCTGCCAAGCATTCATATAAGGCTTATAGTCCTTCTTAGAAGCAAACGTACCAAATTTCTTGACAATCTGGAAATGCTTCTTGAGCAGAGCCTCAAGCTCCCAATGGTCATACTCCTGAACATCTACGCCGCGACCATCGCCTGAATCATAGGTGTGATTACCGGCTGCACCAACAGATGGGTCGTAGTTTGGAGTAGACAAATAGTATGTTGCATTGTTGTTTCCACAGGCCTTGAAATGCTCCAGGAAAATGTCACCATTCTGTTTGCCGACATGTTCAAGCACTTCAAATGAACAAACCTTATCTCCGTTGAATTGACTAAAGTCCATATAGGGCTTAACAAGGTCTGCTACATAGAACTTAGCCCAGTCAACTCCTTTGAACTTTTCACGTGCAGCTTCGATGGTCTTTTCGCGAATATCAATGCCTACATAGGACTTCTGCTTGAACTTATTACGGTAAAGAACTTCCAAGAGATTGGCTTGGCCGCAACCAAAGTCAACAATTGACTCACCAATCTTGGCTTCCTTTAAAATATGAGTCCAGCGTAAATAATGAGCAAACTGGTCTCTGTGAAATACATGACGCTCAAAAGCCTTATCAGGCGAGAGGTCTGTTGTGTTGTACGGTAATGCCATAATACTACTTACTTTTTAATTGTTAAATATTGTTTATTATCTCATTTGTTTCTTCACTGTTAATTTGTTCATTGATGTAATTATTCATCGCACCAATATATGCAGCGGCGTCCAGAAGATTATCCTCACGATGGCTATAAGCTTCACGAGAAAGCTTAAGAGCTATGAGTGCGCGAAACATACCTTCTACAGAAATCTGTTCATCTTCTGGAGAAGACGCATTATATATTAGCGTAGCTCTTGTCATGCTTTTACTAAAAGGACCATACATCCTTTCTTTTTCTTCTGACCTGTGATTTACAATCTGGTCTGCTTTTTCTAAGATATTCATATTATTTATATGTTAGTGCAAAATTAAAAAAAATTTCTCAAATAAAAAAATATTTTTCCAATATTTACAGATTTTTAATATTTGTTCACCTTTAATAAATTTAACCGCTTATTTCATAAATGCTTGATATAACTCAAGCTTAGCTTTAATGCTGTTCATTAAGTTGTTTTGAGCTTTATCTTTTGACTTTAATGCTTTAACCACATTCTCATCCTCAGTTTTTGATGCAACTATATGATGTATTATGGTTCTTTGTTTTTGACCTTGACGATATAGGCGCGCATTAAACTGTTGATACAATTCAAGTGACCATGTAAGTCCATACCAGACAATTATATTTCCACCTGCCTGAAGGTTAATACCGTGACCTGCTGATGCGGGATGTGCTAACATAAGTTGCACTTTGCCAGCATTCCAATCGTTAATATCCTGGGCTGTTTTAAGTTCCCGAGGCTTTAAGTTGCGGAAATAATTGATTATTCTATCTCTGTCAAATTGGTACGTCCATGCAACTAAAACTGGCTTACCGTCTGCAGCTTCGATTATTTCTTTAAGCGCTTCAAGTTTTAAATCATGTACAGGTACTACATTTTTGTTTTCATCATACATAGCTCCATTAGCAAATTGAAGAAGTTTATTCGATAAAGCTGCTGCATTAACAGCGTTAACAGTCGTCGTACCTTCTTTTATTTCATTTGCTAAAGTAATAACATTTTCTTCTTCAAATTTTTTATATATTTCATATAGATTATCTGGCATTACAACTCTAACAAAATTATCAATGCGCTCTGGCATTTCAAGATAATCTTCGGCTCTCATGCTTATACAAATGTCCTTAATTCTATCTTGTATAAGTTTTTCTGATTCTGGCAATATATTATAAGAATAAACAACGTAGCCATTAGAGGCACCAGGCCTGAAATACCTTGAGCGATAGGCTGTTATTGTTTTCTCCAGTCTCTCACCTCTATCAATAAGGTACATCTGCGACCATAGATTTATAAGACCATTTGGAGCGGGAGTTCCAGTAAGACCAACAACTCGTTTAAACCAAGGCCGAGCAAGTCTAAGAGACTTAAATCTCTGCGTCTGGTGCGCTTTGAAACTGCTCAACTCATCAATTACAAGCATATCATAAGGAAGCTTAGCAGCAAAAAGCGAACAAAGCCACGCAATATTATCTCTTGAGATTATATACACATCAGCTTTTTTCTTAATAGCTGCTAATCTCTGCCGTTCTGTTCCTATAATCTTGGAGAAAGTAAGATGCTTTGTATGGTCCCACTTTTTGGCCTCTTCTTCCCACACTGTCTCCGCAACACGCTTAGGAGCTATTACGAGAACTGTATTAACCTCGCAATAATCATATTTAAGCTCCTCTATAGCAGTTAGTGTAGAAATAGTCTTGCCAAGTCCCATATCAAGAAACACTCCACAGAATGGGTGAGAGATGATATGCTCAACACAAACTTTCTGGTATTTATGTAAATTGCTTTTATCCATTTATTATTACATCTTCTATTATTTCAGCTGCTTTTTCAGCAGTATCAACTACCTCAACTCTAAATCCGAGCTTGCGAATCTTATCATGCATAAATAACTGAATCTGTCTCGGCTTCTGCTTTGTTGTCTTTGTTTCTATAAATACTACTTTGCCTTTAGGAAATATGCATAATCTATCAGGCAATCCAAGCAAATGAAAGCTCAGAAGCTTTATGCACATACCACCATTTAAGGTAGTATATTCTACAAGCTTGCGCTCAACTACTTTTTCACTTTCTATTTGCTGACTCATAATAAGCTGTCTTTACGCTTATAGAATCTCTGTTTACCATATATTGGAAAATTCTTAGTTGAACTAATAAACTCCCAATTAGGCAGAGAAGCCATAAGACTGTTAATATCTTTGGTATTATATCGTGTCATGTCATTCTTATCTTTGCCCAGACACTCACACCATATTTCAGCTGTACATACAAAGTCTCTCTGTTCTGTACCTACTTCTGCTAATGGGTCATCGAGCCATGACCTACGGTCGTAGAGGTCTTTCTTATCCCAATCTTTCGGCAGAAGTTTATTGAGGTACTGTTCAACCAAGCCGGTTCTTTCATCAATCGCAGAATGCTCAGTTTGGCTCTTCTTTGCAAGCTCACTTTCTTCATCGTCAAAATACAGTTTTTCTCCTTGTTTAACAAGATAATATGCTTCAGCCCATATTTGGTCTACTTCCTCTTGTGTTAAGTCGTCTTTAACAGACTTGGTTGCATGCTTAAAATCTACGTTAATAGGGTTGAATCGTCTATTGCCAGACGGGTCATGCAAGAAATCTGAATCATTAGTAGTACCAAAGAACACACATTGACGTTTATAGGTTTCCACTGTTCGACCATAAGCGGGTCTGTACATATCATCACATTTGGAAATGAATTGCTTAATGGTTTCTACCTCTGCTTTTTTAAGCCCTGAAAGCTCTGCCATTTCAACAAGCCATGCTCCTCGTAACTGCTCAAATGATTCTTTGCCTTGGAATGTTGAGAATGTATCTGAGAACCAATCCATGCCAAGTTTTCTGACAAATGTGCTCTTATAAGTACCTTGCTCACCAACAAGTACCAAAACCATATCAAACTTTGTGCCTGGGTGGAATACTCTTGTAACAGCTGCACAGAGTGTCTTACGAATAGCAGCCCTTACATACGCATTATCTTCTACTCCGAAATAGTCAATAAGTAAAGTATCAACACGAGGAATATTATCCCAGACAAGGGAATTAAGATAATCACAAATGGGATGAAAACTATGCTTCTCAACATCAAGGGCGAGTGCATCATCGATTTTCTGAGATGATACAATACCATAAACACACTCGATATAATTGCGCACGCCTGAGTAGTCAACATCACGCATAGGCTCCTCAGCTTCAATTTTACGCCATGGAACGGACTTAAGAATATATCTTTTAGCATCGAACATGTTAAGCTTAAAAGCGCCTTTTAAGAATCTGTCATTTTGAATAATGAGGTTAATGTTTGTCGCAGAGTTATCATACTCTCCTTTCGTATTCGCTTCAAGTTGTTCAATCCAAGTATCATCGACTTCTGTATTTTCTGGTAGTTCCGTTGCAAAGTCGAACTTGGCTTCTGCAAATTTCTCATCTGCTATTTGATGTTTTACAGCACTATCCTTCGTAGCAAACTCTTCCATTGCCTTAAAGGATGCTTTGTCTTGGTCTGTTTTCTCTTTACCTGTATCTAAGTGCCCGTATTTATGAATACGGACAAGGTCAAAGGCATTGCATAATCTACCTCCTGCTGGGTCTGTTCCATGGTGCGAGTATGCAAATTTATCGTCGTAGATAATAAGACCTGCTGATGTAGAACCGAGTTTGTATGTATATCGACCATCACCTGCAGGCTCATAAACATCAGACAAAAATGTTTCAATAGCACTTTCAATTCCATAGGCTCTACAGAACGTGCCAACTATGCCTTTTTTGTCTTCTGGGTCTTCTTGCTTTTTAATATCTCTTAGAACAGAGTCAGACTCATTAGCAGCTGTTGGCCACTCAGATGTATCATGCCAATCGTCATAAAGCCCAAGAATATAATCAGCATCAAGCCATGGTCCATCTTGATACTCAAAATAATATTCTGCATCTTTAGATACACTTGGCCAGAACATAAGTCTTTCCGGCTCAAATGTTGATTGGTCAAACAGCTCAATATTAAGGTCACCCGCTATACGCCTTGCAATAGCTTGATATTCCTCAACTGTAACTTCACGTGATAGAGGTATAAGCAATCTGTGCCTTGGCTTCTCAAGTGATGACTTATGTGTTGAATGGATAACAGCCGCGCATCCATAAAGCATTGTGAAATCCCACCAGAAATTATTATGAGAGTAGTCAATATCGAGAGATACTAACTGCTTATACATAACAGAGGATTTACGTCTTAACCCTTTATCAAGATAGCCGCCAACGAACCCTCCAACATCTTTGATTTTTCCCTGGTCAGCTTTGCTTGCTCGCATGAACTGGATATAAGTCTCATTGGTCCGAGTTGCTTCTGACAACTTGGCAACAAGCTTACTCCATCGTGCCTTAGTATTTTTCCAGACTTTAGTATTAGCACTAAATCCAGTTGCAATTTCTAAGACACCGTCATATTGTATATTTAATTCTTCAGGCGTCATCAGTCTTTCTTATAGTATGGAGTTAAATAGCCATCGGCTCTCAGTGGTAAATCTGAAGCCCAATCAGGTGGAGTGCTCATAAGAGCTACCATCATATCATAGTACTGTTGTTCTTTGCCATCAAATGGCACTTCAGATATACATTCGTCGTGAATATGTGCCACGATTCTATATCCTGCTCTATCGAGCTGCATCATAGAGTAACCAATAAGGTCTCGAGCTATAGCTTGAACAATATTCTCAGTTAACTTACCACCGTAGGTATCAGTTTCTCCCCACTGTTTGGTTTCCTGAATAATACCATCATAGCACAAGACTCTCATAGGCATTGTTGACCTACCAATTTTCTTATCTTTAAAATGTGGATTAGAGTAGAATAATTTTCTACCTGACGGGAGCATGATTGTGAAATATTTGTCATCACAGTCAAATATCAAATTGCGACACGTGCCTCGTACTTTTCTGTGATACCTCACAGCCTCATGCGCACATTTCTCAATCTCTCCCCACATATCCACAATTGCTGGATTCGCATTACGCCATTTTTTAACAAGGCTCATCATTTCAGCATCTGCTAAGCCCATCTTTTCTCCACCCATTCGCTTGAGTGCACCAAGTGAACCGCCGTATCCAAGAGCAAGCTCAGAGATTTTTGATTTATCACGGAGTACAGAGCCTTTAGTAATAGCAGAGATTGGCACGCCAAACATTTTGGAGCCTGTTGCTTCATAAATCTTACCGTCGCCTCTAAATACTTCCATGCGCCAGTGTTCATTGGCAAGCCATGAAATAACTCGAGCCTCAATGGCAGAGAAGTCTGCAACAGAATATATATAACCTTTAGGAGCAATAAGTGCTGTTCTTACTAATTGAGATAGAACATCAGCAACATCTCCATAAAGCATATCAGCTGCTTCCCAATCTCGCTCTCTAATTAAGTTACGAGGTGTATCAATATCTGCAAAGTGGTTTTTAGATAAATTCTGTAATTGCAACAAGCGTCCTGCCCATCTGCCTGTTCTATTTGCACCATAGAACTGAAATGTGCCACGCACTCTATCATCAGGTGTTGAGCAGTTAATCATCGCGTAATATTTCTTGATAGATGTCTTGCTGAGTTTCTTATAAATATCAAGAGCTTCAACTACCTGTGGATAGTCTTTAACTTGCTCTAATACATCAGCAATTACCTCTTTAGCAAGTGAATCAACCTGCACACCTGTAGTCTTTTCAATCCATTTTCGCATCTGCAAAGGAGACTTAGGATTTTCAAGGTGTGTTATCTGCTTGGCTTGATTTATAAGATATTCGCTGTACGTATTATCCACATAAATAGCAGACTCGGCCAACTGCCTATCAATCATAATGCCTCTATCATTGATTCTCTGGTCAACTACGTAAAGTTGTCGTTCAATATCGGGAATCTCATAAGCTTCAAGCTTTCTATAAATCTCACGCTCAGCAAGTACGTCATAAACGTTATATTCCTTATACATTGCCCACTTTTCAGGAGCATCCATAGGATAATTACGTGTGCGTCCACCATTTATTTTAGTGGCTTTGCACGGACATGAAAAATACTTGATAAGAGCCTTACCAGTACTAAGCTTCTTATCCACAAGGTCTAATCGCTTAGATACTGCATCCAATGAGAGAGGTAAACCACAGTAAGCAGCTTTAACAGAAGTACAATACCACTCAGCTATTTCTGTGTGAATACCTATGCGCTCGAAACATCTGCGTTCAAAGACCGCATTGTGTGCAACTTTCAAGCATTTTGGGTCATGCAGAGCTTCAATAAATTCATCTGGAAGCTTCTCATCGCATGCCAAATCTATTGTCACAACTTCATCATCTCCAAATGCATAGCTACAAATCAGTATCTCAAAGTCTGGTGAGGCAATGTATTTGTAGGCTCCACATTCTGTAATATCTACAGATGAAAAAGTTTCAACATCAATGAATAATTCTCTATCGTATATCATTTTGCGCTCAGTATATACAGTGAATTATCATTGTTCTCATGCTTCTTTTTGTAGTCTTCGCATTCTGCCTTTGTACCTGAGAATACTGTAGTATCTGCTAAGGTACTGAAAATATTAAATTTTTCTTCCATAATTCTGCTAAATTTTAAAATGTTATTACTAAAATTATTGTGGACCTTGTGAGAGTCGAACTCACTCTAAGCAAATTGGCAAAGTTATCTTTCTATGGCAAGAAAAGCAGCATTATGGAATTGCTGATTGCTTGTGCGCCTTTATACACTAAAGGTCCAGTTTAAACGTCGGAAGTTTAAAATACATAAAAACCTCCGACGTGACCGCATTATTTAAGGATGTGCCATTTACATCATGTCGTCGTCTGACCACTCGTTTTCGCCGCCGAAGTCCTCCTCAGCAGTAGAACCACCAGCCAGCATCTCACCATCTTCAAGCTTCTGGATGTTCTGAAGACCAGCAGCGATACCCTTCGACTGAACATTGAAAGCATAGAAGTTCAGAGATACGCGGCCATAACAGCCAGAGTAGAACTCGTCCTGAGACATGATAGGATTGAGCTCCTTGTCTACGATAGCAGGCTTGCGGTTAGAATTGGCATTGATGAACATCATGCCTTCGAAAGCAGGGTCGTCACTGCGTTCCTCATCGCCGTCACGCAGAGGAGTTTTAATGGTTGAAGGAATCTTGCCATTTTTGTCAGCAATCTTTGCCTTTCCAGCAATTTTTGCTGCCTCGACAGCCTTGTTAATAGCATCCAGCGTCTTTGTATCAGACTTCGGAATAAGGATGCAGATACTGTACTTGGGCTGTTCGCCCTCATTCATTGCTACAGGCTCGAATACGTTCGAATAGCAAAAACGAACTTTGCCTGTTACGACTTTTGTTGAATTTTCAGCCATAATGATAATTTACTTAATTTGTTAAACTTTGGGTTATTTCTTCTTAAGCAAACCACGCTTTCGCATGATATTGCGTTTCTTTCTCAAATTACTATTGAGATATGCCTCTCCAAAATATTTCGGAGTTGTGACATACAAAAATCTCGGGTACAACATAGTTTTAACTAAAATCGTTAATTGCTTCTTCAGTTCCTAAAGCTGGACGCTTGTCCGAAATAGGCACGAGAGTAGGTTTGCCTTGAGGCTTAACAATCACATCTGAGAGCTGTTCGGCAACTACTTTCTTGCCAAATATTTTCTCAATCTGTGTAATTGTCTTAAGCTTCATGTCATAAACCTGGTCTTCAGAAGCTTCTGGTATCTTAGAGAAAATAGCTTCAGCTACTGCATCCTCATCAAGCCATTTACGCCGAGAAGTGCCTTCGACAAGCTTAAAGCCAGGCCATACTTTACCTTGATTAATAGCCCTATCTTGTGCATATTCCTGAATGCTATTGGCCCATTCAACAAGGGCCGGAATCTTCTTAAGAATATCAGAAATTTCCTCATCGGTTAGAAGCGCAGCTTCCTGGAAATCATACTTTGCCAGTTCTACGTTCTTCTCATAGAGAGTTCTACAGCGATTTTTAACTGCACAGAATTTACACCAGTCACCTGCTTTGAGCTCACCTTCTCCTGCAAAAGCAAGCTTTGCGGTTGGAATAAGCACCTCTTCGGCCCATTTTAAGAGCTCATCTACAGAAATCTGCCAAGTTGAAATGTTGTTGATGCGAGGCTGTACGATTGCCACACGTACCTCTTCTATATCATAGAGCACATCATACTTGCGCAGAGCTCCAAGGCCATAAAGCATAAGTTGCTTATTCCATTCAGCGTAAACAGGTACACCTTTACCGTGTTTGTAGTCGATAACCTCAATAAGATTACCACCTAAGACCACGCAGTCAGCAGTTCCAAAGCTCTCAGGTACAAACTCTGTCAAATCAAGCTTCTGCTCAACTTCCATAATTGCCTGAGGGTCTATAGACCTTGCAGCATTGAACTGTTCCGTGCAATAGTCTACATATACAGGTACTACGTCAAGCATCTCTTCAGAGAAGAGCTCATTGTTCATAATCTCGTCAAATCTGTCGGAGAATGCCTGGTCGTCTACTGTACCTAACACATCATGCCTTATATAAAGTTCTCCAAGCTCATGGGCAAGAGTACCCTCGTCCGCATAAACGGAAGAGGCACGGGGTCCTTCAGCATCTTCAAGCTTTGCACTCGGTGGACAATTAAGCCAGCGATTTGCAGCTGAAGCCGAAAGGAGTGCATGCTCTCTTTCGCTATGCTTCTGAGGTTTTGTTGATGATGTTGTAGCAGTCATGTTACTCGTATCTTTTTTGCATTACTACAGAATTCCCGATTATGTGGTGTGGGTACATCTTTTTAAAAAGAGCTACCGCTTTTTGCAGTCTTCTGTTTGCAGATTTTGCCATAGTAATTAAGACAAAGAATTGAGGAATGTGAACATCTCGATGTACTTAGCCGGGTCAAGCTTTGTGACAGAAGGAGCACCAAGACTGTTGAGCTTCTCCTTGATTTCCTCGCGATGACCATTAACCTTAGCAGCCAAAGCCTGGCGAACCTGTTCGATGGTTACCTGAGGAGCAGGGGCAGGAGCGGGCTGAGGAGCAGGTGCAGGAGCAGGAGCTGGAGCAGTAGGAGCAGCAGGTGCAGGAGCTAGATTAGCAGCAGGAGCAGGTGCCGGAGCAGGCTGAGGAGCAGGCTGAGGAGCGGGTGCCGGAGCAGGAGCAGCTACGCGGTTAGAAACTACGGATGTAATAAAATTCTTAACATCCTGTGACAGGTTGAGCTCTACGCTCACGTGAATTTGGATAGGTTCCATAAAACTACTTAATTAAATTGTTAATATATTGGATAAAATCCGTTAATGACATTCCATCTGCATTGCTCTTAATCTCCTGATGGACCATTTTTCCGTCTTTATAGACTGTAATAAATGAGCCGCCATAGTTAAGATTAACTTGATAGAGACCTTTAACAAACGTCAAACATCTTAGCTTATTGTCCCATTCGCCTTTCCAGTCATCAACTGAGAACAAGTCAGCTACAAGCACACCTAAATAGTTTGCCAGCAATTCTATTTGTGCAGAATCGAGGTTGGCTTCCCCTTTGAGCACTCTGTCGAATGCCTGCTTAGGGTACTTTATATAGGGAAAAAGTACTCTACTAAGCTCCTCTGTATTAGGGCTATAGTGCTCGATGATTTTTTGAATGTTAAATTTCTCCATGTTATATATAAATAATGTATATTAAATTTTTCAAGTGCAAAAGTAATAATTTTTTTCGAGATAATAAAATTTTTTATGTTAAAAAATATTAACAGCATAAAATTTATTCCGAACAAAAGCTGTTATGAAACAAATTTTATGCCGTAAACAAGAGAAACAAATAAACAACAATCTCTATAATTATAAATTTAATTTTCTAAATACCACCGCTTAATTGGAAATTTGACCTTAATTTTATATAGAAATATTGTTTATTTGTTTACCGCAATCATAAGTTATTGATTTTCAATCACTTAGGTGTAAACAATGAATTGTTTCTTATTGTTTATTGTGTTTACACTTATTTTAGCTTAACATACTCTATATCCTGTATGGTTGTATTTGGATTTCTGCTAACCACGTCTAAGGTCTCTCGCTTATAACCAAAGAGCCATCCAGGCAGTTTGATACCAAGGAATTTCTTTCTTTGAAGGCTCTCTACAAATATTAGCTCTTCTCTGTTAATTATTTTGACTTGAAGTGTGTCATTGCTTATAAATCCATACAAATCAGTCCAATGTGACACATAGTTTATGGCCTTTAGTGTGTCTTTATAAATTATAGAATCTCTGAGCTCCGTCTTAATTTTGTATTCTGTTTTGGTCTCAGTCTTGATTATAGTCTGAGGCTTATCAGCTTTAAGCTTTTTAATCAACTCAGCATCTTCTTTATGATACTTCTTATATTCAGAGAGCTTTAATTGTAATTCACCTATCTGAGAAACGTTAAGGCTGTCATTGACCTGGTAATGAGCCACTGAATCCATCAAAACCGCAACATTCTGTTGGTACGCTAAATTTTCAACTTTTAGCTTTTTTCCATGCTCGTAAAATGCCAACAAGGCCATCGAGAGAATCACGGAGTAAATTACAAGATATTTATTTATATTTTTGAAGATATTCATAATAAGCTAAAATTAAATAAATGATTCAGAACTCGCTCAATATATAAAGATAATATAATTATAATCAAATATATTTAGATGAGTTCTGATAAAAATCTGGTTACTTCTGTGAAATTTTAGAGTTGTCCTCTATATATTTTATAATTCCATTTAAATGAAGCTGAACTATAGCATCTTTCCCTTCTTTAGATAGCAGAAAGGCTACATCTTCTTTATTATCTTGAAACAGATTCTCAGTGAGAACAGCAGCGCAGTTTGTATCTCTACAGATTGCAAGGTTCTGCACCCAATACTTCTCAGGTGGAATGGAACGATTGCCTTTAAGGTTAAGAGCCTCTGCCTGTTCATATAAGAGCTTTGCAAGCTTTTTGCTTTTTTGACTTGCATTCTTAGCAACTCTAACACTAAAACCTCTTGCATTATGCCACTTATTATCACTACCAGCAGCATCGAGATGAATACTTACTACGCAACAATTCTGAGCTCCAAACTCTCTGCAGATTGTATTAACTCGAGTGACACGCTGACTTAATGACACATCACTCTCTTCAGTTACAATTCTTATTGCTGTTATGCCTTTTTCTTTAAGTTTCTGTTCAAGCAAAGAAGCAATTTCGCGAGTATAAGAGTACTCGCGAATCTGCTTATCTGGAGAACATTTGCCAGGAGTATTGGCTCCGTGGCCATTGTCTATTAGTACTATCATATTTTAAATCAACAATTCTGGCATATCTAACTTAATTTGTTGCATCATAGCAGTTGACCCATTAACATTAGGATGGTGATAAACGCTGCCTGTAGGCTGTGAATAATCTTCCCAATACATCTTAGTAGTGTCAACAGTCTGTCCATCAAGATTTACAGATGTAGCAATATCAAAGTCAACGCCGTGAATACCATACTTTTCTCTTATCTGGTCTATCATAGCATTTATTTCAATGTGGTTGCTTACGCCTCCACCATTGATATTGCAAGGTATATGATTTAATACTGGCATTGCGCCACATTTGAAAATATATTCAACGAGTTGAGAGAAACTTTCTAACGATACGCCACTATTAGTACCGATAGTAATCATTACATATTCAGCATCAATATACGGTAACTCATTAGGTATGCGCATTAGGATTTCTCCTATACTGGTTCCACTTCTTGGACTTACCATAACCCTATCAACGCAAGCGGCAATAAACTGCTGTGTCCAGCATTTCAGATAATCTGCTTGCGGATAATAAAGCAATTCGGTCACGCTATCACCATATATCAAGGTTTTAACCTTTCCATATAAAGGAGATACACTCAGTTCCTTAATATAGAATGAACCGCGAGTTGCGCTGAACTGATAATAATCATGCCATGCACCTGCGCTTTCTTCAACTCCAACACTTCCCTGGCCAGCACCTCCAGTACCATTTTCAACGTGCTCTATTGTTTCGGAATCTGAAGTGTTCAAATCAGTAATAGTACAGATATTTTTTTCATAGTTTCTCGTTATCTCAATCAAATATAAATGACTGCTATTATAGAAACTGATATTTTTGGTAATTGGAGTTGTGGCGTGCATTGTAATAGTAGCAGCGATACCATCAATGGTTATATAACTGTAACTATCATTAGATGCAATCTTAGCAACTGTCGAAGCACTAAACTTACATAGCAGTCTCAACATCCTTGTATGAAGACTGTAATACCTTTGAAGTTGTATCGGTGTACTACTATTTATAAGTAATCCATTATTTGTAAAGTTCTCAGCAGCAGCATTAGTGTATTCTGGATAGATTACTGTTGAATTGAACTTCTTTCTATAAAGAACGTTCTGCTGCTTCGTGACATGAATACGCTTGTACCCGCAGCAGGTGTAAGTCGTATAATCTGCTCCGTTCACATTGTAATATACGTTTATAAGCATATACTTTACACGCTTATCAAAGAATATATCAAACAGGCAATTTCTTGTATAAGTATAAGCATAATAAACCTTAACTACCTCAAAATGCTCATCATACAAGATGATTGCTGGTCCATAATTTTCACTTATTCCCTGAGTTTGGATTTCACCTACTCCCTGAGTTTGGAATGATGCTACAACCCTATACAATGACGATACATCAACCAGTCCAGTATTCTTTAATACATTGGATGACTGAATACTTCCGTCTGCTTTAACATGACCTCCATTCTTAATAAAATCGGCTGGAGAAAGGAGATTCAATGCATCGTCTTTTATCAAAGACTTTCCCTGCAGCGTTTCATCAACTACAACGTATCCAACTTCAGAATTTTTCTGATAATTAACAGAACTACCAATTGTAGCCGAATTATATGCCTTATCATCCACTGTATCATTAGCATAATAGAAATTATACTGAATGCCTATATATTGTCCATCAGTAAGAATAACTGGTGTATCTAATTTACAGTGAGCAATAAATGGACTTTCCCTTACATCCACTATATTGGTTTGAAGTTCTTCAATGTTGGTATATACACCGTTTTCAGTTGTAACAAGATAGAATACGGTTTCTCCACCCAGCGTTTTATAATAAATGTCTGTAATTGCCTTTCCACTGTGACGCATAAGATTAAGATAAATTTCTTCTTGTTGATGTTCAACGTAACCCACATATTTATCCCAATCTACATGCTCAATGTTCTGTAAGTCGAGCAGAGTATCAATATGCTTCTTTAGTTCAATCTGAGAATTTGCAAATATATCCTCCGTATTTTGCTGAATGTTTTGATTCAACAATGCTTCGTTTTGATTATGCTCAACATTATACTTATATGAAGTAATACTTGGATAGAAATTCGGAATCCAAATATTTCTATTTAAAGAAGATGGTAATGTTACGCCTGAATAAGAATAATTTGAAGTTGGCCAATTATCTACATTGACAGTAATATAAATGCCATCTACTGGCTTTAGAGTAACAATACCTGTCTTGTTAGGCTTATTAAAATTAAACATAATCGAATTAGCCCATTGTTCCCATGCACTACTACTTCTATAAATAGCAATAAATGCATTAGTTGGTGTAATAAGTCCTTCAGCAATACTCCAACCAGTAGTAGGCTCTGGATATGGGTCGCCACCTGGAATTTTAGATGTAGAGATTTCCAAGGCTAATATGAAACTCTCCCAAAATCTTCTATCTGGTGTATCATTTCCAATAAGTGTAAAAGGATTTTTGAAACTATCTTCTGTTGCCAAAGCGTTTATTTTATTATAAGCGCCTCCACTTTTCACAGGATTATTACTTCTAACAGTGGGAACATCATCAATAGCAACTACAATATCTTTAAGCCATGATGCACCGTTGTATTTTATAACAACTATTTCGTCTGATACTTCTATACCTCCAAGATTCGTATATACACCATTTTGAGCAGTTAGATAAAAAACACGTGAATATTCTGTTAAATTAGATGGTGAAATAGTTGTAGGGACTGCAATTCCTATAAATGTGTATTCACCTATGATTCTATCACTAAGTTCATCTACTATATCAAGTAGAGTTTGCTGCAACACAGGACCTGTAATTTCTTGGTTGTCATTAGCCTTAATGGCAGCACGGATTCTATTTTTTAATGCAGTTGTATCAGCCATAGTTGTTTACAGTTTAAAATATTCACGAATATTGAACATCTTATCCTTGTCACAAAGTTTGTTAAGAGCAAGTTTGTACACAAGCTTAAAGAAAATTTCACGATTGCCATTGTTCAGGTCTTGCATACCAAGATAGCTCATCAGTGTCTCTGCATCATCTGAACAAATCATTTGCATTGTAACATAGAGAGCTTCCTGATTATAGTGAGGCTCATCCTGCATAGGCAGACCAAGATTTGTCATCATGCCTTCCCAAGCAGTACGATTCCACAGAGGCTTTGGTTGCATATTAGCAACAATTTGTTCAGCTTCTTTGGCTGTCAAGTAGTTACACCACTTAACTGCTTGCAAAGTGTCCAAATATTCACGCGCCCACTGCGGGTAGCTCTCAATAAAACGATTCATCATGCTCTTAACCACTTGGCCAAGAACATGCATCTTCTCAGGGTCTTCCGAATTGACTATATAGTCATACAGTTTCAAAAATTCTTCTTTCATAACTACTTGAGTTTATTTAGTATTTGATTAAGAAGCTTATTGGTTTCAGCATTGCCATCCTCAAGCTTCTTTATACGATTTTCTAATTCCTGCTTCTCGGCATATTTGGTGTCAAGAAGTCCAATAAGAGCCTTGCAGTCATCAATGCGCTTTTTGTTGCGCGGCACTTCTGTTTCTACATTCTTGATGTAGTCCTCGCTGCGCTTACAAGTAGCATGAAGCTCACGAATGATTGGCTCTTTGTCAGTTGTAATAAGCGAAATAGCTCCTGGCTTCTCAGTCGGGAACATATAAGCTGTTACATCAACTGCATCTGTGTAATTCTTACCATCAAGGTTATAAGTCACATCGACTACGGTCTTAGGTGCCTGTGAAAATGGTACTTGGCCATTTTTAAAATCAGGCATATCTACTCGTTGCTGTCCAACTGTCACAATCGAACCTTCAACGTAGTTCAACTCATCTGGATTCTTTATAAGAGCATAAATAATGCTTCCAGGTGTGAGGTCCTTAAATAAAATAAAGTTATTCATCTTTTATCCTCCGAATTTATAGTTAATAAGCTCCGAGAAGGGCTGCAGGCAAAGCCATACAACCCTCTCGGAGGATAAACTTAGCTGTTGTTCTGAGAAGCAACTTTGGCACCGCCACTATAAGTGTTGATAAACTGCTGCATCTCCCACTCAAGGTGTTTGAACTGGCCTTCAAGCACGTTGAAACGAGCCTGGTCGCCCTGCTGAGTACGCAGCAGGTCAAGCTCGGTCTGCAGGCGCGTCTTCTCGGCCACCACGTCCTGATAGCGGCTGTTCTCCCAAGCCTGACGGAAGGCGGCAATCTCAGCACGGGTAAGACCGTTCTCCACACGCTGCGAGTCCTTCAGCTCGTTGGTCTGATTGATAGTCTCGATGCGGCCCTGATAGCCCTGCTCCAGAATCTGTGTCTTAAGACCGCAGCAACAGTCTTTGAGCTGCTGGATGATGTTCAGGTTGCCCAGGTTGATGGCATTCATCATGCCGGCAAAGCCCATACCGTTCTGAGCGCCCAGCTGGAAGATAGCATCCTTGACATTGCCGATGGCAGCTGTAAGAGCGTTGTAATTAACACCAAGGCTCTGTGACAGCTGGCTGATAGCGAACGTGTTACCCTGAATAGCTTCGCGGGCCCACTGGTTGTTGTTGTTATCGTTAATCTGTGCCTGGAGACTGTTCAGCTTGTTCTGGGTCTCGATGTCGAGAGCAGCTGCACCAGGACCGACGCCACCACGATTGCCAAAGCCACCCCAGTTACCGCCACCAAAGAGCGCAAGCATAACCAGATACATCCACGGGTTGTTATTCATCATAGCCATTGCAGTGGCTGTGTCCGTGTTACTGCCACCTCCAACAACAGGCAGAATGTTGATACCTTCTTTTTCGTTCATTTTTTACGAAGTTTTAAGCTGTTAATAAATAAGTAAATTATCTCTAAGACGTGTGGCCACAGTCTTCACTTTTATGTACCTCTATACTCGTTTCGCCTTTTTGAAACTTAACCTTGTAGCCAAGTTCCAAAGCACGATAAGCATAAAGCAGAGTAGGAAATAGCAAAAGTTCACCGGTGGCGGTTAATACTGAGCCATCAATAACTCCCATAGGTGGGACAAAAAAACCGCCGATTATTAAGCCCACCGATACAAAAAAGCATATCACGAATGTAAACCGTGAAAGCCAAAAGCTTCTTGTACCATCTGTTTTTTCTGCTTTAATTCCCATAACAGCTCCTTTCTTTTACTCTTTGTTAAAGTCTTTGTTGTAATCATTGTTGTAATCACCGCCAAGCTTATCAGGTACAAAGCCTCCAATATTCGCTACTACATTGTCAGTCTCAAACTCACATGTAACAGATGCTAAATCTCCTTGTGTCTGCCATTCAGCTTCCATTTCAAAGGTTATAGCTTCATACTCGTCGTCTTTGCATCTGATAATCTTGTTATCACAGAGTCGCACAAGGCGGAGAGCATCACAAATATATTCAGGTACTACAGTATTAAACTTATATGTCTTTTTACTAACTTGACTTTCAACAAATGTATAACCAAGGCGTTTAGTACTCTCTTCCTCGAAGTTATATTCTGGTTTGCCTATTTCTGTTTTAAGTAATAACTTAAAATGGAAACCGCTTGAAAAAGCAATAACACCGTTTTTAATTGCAAAATTGCCAGTCTCATTCCAGTATTCAAGCTCTAAGCAATCCTTTGTTACATTTGTGAAGCAGAATACCTCAGAATAGTATGTCCAAAGACCTCCATTTCCCGATGCAAGCTTTAGATAATAAATTCCTTCAGTACTAACATTTTTAAGATAATCAGCATAGGTTTTATTACTTATAAAAGTAGCAACCTTGTAATTATCAACTGTTATAACAGAAAAACCTGCTACGTTTGTAAAAAGCCAGGATAAATTTGTTACTTCTGTGTCAGTTTTTGCATCTATGAGTAAAACTTCAGATAAAACACCTCCGTCAGCATAAAGCTGAGTAGGGATAACAAACTGAAATGAAGGAATCCAATAAAGTTTTGTTATCAGTGGAGAAATATGCCCATGAGCATAACTTTTACGATGGTTCTGCTTAGCAGGACTATCATAAAACTTAAGCGGAGATATACATACTGGATTCGGCATACCATCTATGAATTTCTATGCAAATATAATAAAAAAATTCGAGTTATAGAAATATTTTAATATAAAAGATGTTAATTTAATTATTTTTAATTCGGCTCATATCTAAGTTCGATTTCTGTCATATCTGTATCAATATTTGTAGTTACTTCTTCAACATAGCCATTACCAATGTCTGTTTTTATAAGTTTGTAAACATCTACTGTTAATTCGCTCGCGGGAAACTCAATATCATGTTTCATACACCTCTTAACATGGTTTACATACAAATAATCTATATTATTAAAGTTTATATTATTACCTGACAAGTCTTCCATATAGTGCCAAATCATCTCGTTGAATGAAGCATACCAGTTCTGAACATATACGTCGAAATGATGGTTGTTCTGTTTTTCGTCCTTAATTTGCTGTCCAATAATAGGTACTTTCTTAGAGCTGTTTGCCAAAAGAAGTGCAAAACCGTCATTTGAAAAATCATCAGGCAAGAAGAGCATATAATCAATATCAGCTGTAAAGCCGTCAATATTTATCTCTTCTGTTTTATCCTTTTTGATATATTTGTTATTTACATCAACATAAAGGTCCCCACCCATAGCTTTTGTGACATCATCCATATACTTAAACTCGTATCTGGATATAAGGTCTGATTTATCATACTCGATTTCTTGCTGACAATAAAGAGCTGCTTTTTTGTTAAATTTATCTTTCTTTGTAGTCAAATCAAACTGAACAACAGGATTATTATAGCTTAAGCCTTTCATGAAATATGAAATATGCTCAATTCTAAATCTGTTTTGGTCATCAATATACCAGAAACATCTGAAACAATCTCGCAGCATATCCATAAGCTGCTTAAATTTAATCTCAGCTTTTTGAGCTGCTTGGTCATATTCTCCTTTAAGAATATTAGTTTTTTGCGTTATATATAAATCACAGTTTCCAAGCACAGAAGCAGTACCTCCTGTGTGCCCATATAAGAATGAGCTATATTCAGCCGTCTTTTCATGCTTAATGGATGAGTCTATTTTGGCAAGAAGAGCTTTAATAGCATCTCCTATGTGATATGTATCTTTAATGCTATATTCCTTGTAGCACTCAGCACAGAAGTTCTCAAAAGAAGAAATATCAGTTGTACCAAGCTTAACCCACAATGAAACATTAGCCCACGAACTTCTTGCCAACGGATAAAAGTACTGCTGATATGAAGTGTATGGCCAAACAAAATATTCTCCAAAATCATTCATGCCATAAGAAGTTGGAGATTCTGTTGTTTGCTCATTTTGCCAAATGGTAACAACAGAAGATGTGCTATCAAAACCTCTCAAACCAATACACTTTCTATAATTACGCCGCGGAGTGGCAAAATCATCTCGAGGCAAATCATAAGTATCAATATACTCTCCTTCGTGTCCAACTTCGTGGCTTGGTACTTTGTCAACATCACACAGTAGTCTTCCCCAAACTTGATATTCAATCACATATTCTCCAAGATTAAATGTATTTGGAGTCGGGTCCGTCTGAGGAGTAGGTTGCTCAATTCTTGACATCGGATAAAGTCCTTCTCCGACAGCTAATGTGAAATCTGTATCTTTGCCATATAACATATCTGACTGATAAATTTTAGTACCAGTTCCATCTCTACCTGTATATATTTCTATTCTATAAGTATCATACCTATAATAAAAAGCATCATCTCCTACTTGATAAGTTCCATCACCTGAGCCTGTACTTAGTATTTTTACATTACCAGGATTTATGGCTCCAGCATAAGCATTAGCATTATAAACCTTAGTAAATTTAATGCTGCAGGGCATTTTATAGACAATTCCTCCGACTTCTCTTTTAGACGTAGCATTCCAAATATTATTATCTGAAAAGCCTCTATATGCAGCATTTATATCATAATTAAAGCCTTGTAAATCTACTTCTACAAACTTTGGTCCTTTTGCAAAGTAATAGTGATGAAGCAACTGGTCCTCATCATCAATCTGCTCGTCGACTTCTGTTTCCCAATAAGTACCGCCAGCATAGTTAGAAATAGTCTTTTCACCTTGTATATAGATTTGAACAACACAGCGCTTTGTCAACGTAATAGACGTCAAAGCAGGTGCTAATTTAATCAGGTCGTAAGTATTCTCACAGGCGTCAAGAATTTTTGAGTATTTGTCATTATAAGTAAGTTTAAGTTCTACGCTTTTCTTGAAGTGGTCAAACTTGCAGTCTGATTTATTAAAAGAAGCAGAAGCAAATAACGTTTGACCTCTATATACATAAAAGTATATAGTACTTTCAATAGATGCATTTTTTACAAGCAGATAATCTTGCCCAAACAGGTTAATATTACCATCAAGTGATTCTCTAAAGAACATTTGATTGTTTTCCTTCTTGAGCTTTTTCTTGAGTTGCTTATAGTGCGGATTTATTATATACCCGCGTTTTTCAGTTATAAATAAATAACTTGAAATGCTGGTATCGTCAAATGTAAAAGCTATATATTTTATCCTGTTTAAAATATCACACGTTATCACAGATTCTCGTGTAATACGCAGCGCTTCAAATGCTAACATTTGTGTATCTTGTGTACTCGTTTGACCAGAGTTTAAATTTGCATAACTACTTTTATAATCAGTGTTATCATTAGTAAAATAAAAATCACCACTTATTCCTATATACTGATTAGAATTTAAATTTGTAGATACTCTTATTTCTTTAGTAGTTCCATTTTCTAAATTTGTATTTTCTACTGTCGCTATAAGTTCAAAAGAAGATAAACCTCCGCTATATGTTACTTTATAAAATTTTGTTATACCAGACTTAGCTTTATATCGTATTATATCTACACGATTAATTCTATTTTTTGGATATTGAAACCATACATAGTCAGCATTACTTGCAGAAGATGCTGCCAAATTAAAATTTTTTTTATCGCCTTCTATCAAATAGTTAGACGAATAGTTATATACAATATCAATTCCTCTTTGTAATTCTTTATAGCCTATATAGTTATTATCATTATCCCACATTATAATATAAGCGTTAGAAAATCCGAAAGGAATCTCTGTAATTATTTTATTTGCATCTTGCACACTGTGTTTTTCCACAACGCTTGATGCATTTCTTGCTACTAATTCTCCAGTTTGCAAGTTATACTCATAATTTGGTATTATAGAAATAACAGACTGAGAAGCTTGTATTTCCTTAAAAATATAAAATTTGTTTTTTGTTTCCATAATTAATGCATTCTACGTAAAACATTTCTTTTCTTCTCAATATAAGAGCCATCAGGCATAGCGTAATATTGGTGCTCACTATTACGCTTAAGAGCCTTAACATCTTCTTCAAGTTGTGACAGGTCGACAATCTGCTGTTGATAAGTAACATTCTGTGACAGCTGCTCACCTGTTTCGAATGCTCGTGAGAACTTCTCTTCGAATGTACCTTTGTTGATACTATCTACAAGAGCAGGGAGCATTTTACGGTATCTGTGAGTACTACGCTTGTTTATAATAGCCATAGCTTCACCACCTTCAGCTCGCATATTCTTGCCTCTCGAGTTCTTTGTTTGCAAGTCTATATCATTACCAGAAGCATGTGAGCCTCCTTCAAGGACCTCAAAACCACCTTCTCCATATTCTTGAGATGCCGCCTTAGTTACCTGAGCTGCTTTAACTTTAGCTACTGCAAATGAGGTCCACATTGCAGCTATCGCAGCTATCGCAAGAGCAGGACCAACAACAGGGATGCTTGAAAATGAACTCCACAGATTAGCAGATGCTGTGACAAGTGAAGATGCTTGAGTTACGGAGTTAATTGCCTCTTGACGCCGCTGAGCTTCTTCAAGTAATTTTTGCTTCTGAGCCTGATTTTTCTTTTCTTGTTGTAATTCCTTTTTAGCGGTTGCAACGTTGTTGGCGTAACCATTATTACGGCCTTCGACTTCAGCATCATAAGCAGATTGAGCTGCTTCTACTCGTTTTTCAGCTGCAGCTACAGCTTGTTCAGCAGCTTCGACTTCAGCATCAGCAATAGCTTTAATATTTTCAAGTACTATGTTTGCAGCTTCTGACAAAGCTGCAATTTGGTCATCGTCAAATCCAAGCTTAGTAAGCAATGCACCTCCGAGCCCTTTGTCTTTTATAAGATTCATAAAGTTACCAGCTTCATCGATTTGACGCTGCAACTTTTTGATTGTGGCTTCTGCTTCTTTAAGCTGAGCATCAGACCAGTCAATAGCTCCTTCTTTTGCAAGCTTAATCATTTGCTTCCACCTAGCTTGCTCTGCTTTGAGTTTAAAGATAGTTATCTGATTCTCATTATGCTTAACGATATTAAATTCAGCTTCAGTTGCTGCCTGAGCTTGGTCAAAATTGCTCATCTCATTTTGGCCTTTAATAAGCTTTCTGCGTTTACCAAACTGAGCATTTATCTCAGATTCACTTTGGCGCTCTTCAGCAGGTTTAAGTCTATTCTGAGCAAGTGCTAATTGACGAGCAACTTCGTTTTGATTTAACAAAATAGCGAGTTCTTCTTGTGAGCCTTTTTGTACAAGTTCAAGCTGAGCCTCAATGCTCTTTGCTTTCATGTTATATATTATAGAATCGTATTCAGCGATAATCTGCTCGCGTTTTCTTTGAAACTCAGCAATTTCTTCAGGAGTCATTGAGCCTGTTACTACAACCTCACCACCTTCTTCGGATATTCCCTTCGTAGTATATAGACTTTCTTGCTCTTCTAACTGCTCAAGACGAAGCTTCTTTTCCTTTTCAATATTTTCTGCAATATCATCAAGACGCCAGTTCATTACTTGGCGTAGCTTTTTATTCCTATCAACCTCGTATTCATACTCAAGATTAGTAAGGTCAATTTGAAGTTTACGCCTTGTATTTTCTATAATAGCTCCAATTTCTTTTTGCTGCTGTTCAATTTGAGCTTTTTGTTCTTCAGTAAGAGGCTTATACTTATTATCAGGATTAGTTAAGAAAACTTCGTTTTTACGGAACTTTTCTTGCATTTCTCTGATAGTCTGATTTGCTTGGTCAGTAGCCTCTATACGACGTTTCTGAAACTCGTTACGCTGTAATTCGGAAAGACTAAGTTCATATTTTTTACGTATAGACAAGTCGTTACGCCATATCTGGTCTGTAAGGTCACGCTGACGAGGTCCACGAGGCTCTTTTTTAGCTTTTCTATGCTTTTCTTCAATTCCAGCTGCTTTAAGTTCTGCATCTGAAGCAGCAGTAATAGCCTCAGCCATATTGAAATATTGGTCGGCTGTTGCATTTGCTGCTTTAGATAAATCTTTAAGGGCCTGCACTCGCTTATTTTTATTGGCTTCTGCTATAGCTCCAAAATCACCAGGACGTAATCCAGCTTGTGAAGCTCCAGCTTGAGCTGTACCAGCTACAAGTTTATCTTCCCAATTTGGTCCTTTAGCTGCCTCTGCCTCAGCTTCTGCTTCCTTTATAAGAGCTTCTTCATATTTATCAGCAGCAAGCTTCATAGCTGCTGCTGCTTTGGCACGAGCTTTTAAAGCATTAACCATTACATCTGTGTGGTCTGTAAAGATATTTTCCGCATCTGTTACATTCCTTACAGATATATAAAGCTGGTCAAATTCTGTTTTATTATCTCGTATCCACTGAAGTTGTTCTTTCTGAGTAGTAAGACTTTTCCATTCACTTGAAAGTCTCTTTAAAGTTGTTATATTTTTACCGTATGAGCCATTAGTTTTTTCAAGCTCTTTATTAATATTATCGATAGCATCGGCATACTTAATTGCTTCAGTTCTTCCTTTTATAGATGAAGCAATCCAATCAATAATTGCTTTGCCGTGCATAGACAGAATTGTCAATCCAACTACGAGTAGCGTGTTCCAGCTAAATAGTGCTTTTGCTACACTGCCGACAACACTCTTCGCTCGTTTACCTTGTGCTATAAGTTCTTTATTCTCAGCTTTTAACTTCTGGATTTCATCTATAAGAATAGGTATGTTGTTAGAAATACCTAAGAAGAATGTATTCATTGAAACAGCCGCAGCAGGAAGTTCTCGAACAACCTGAGATACAGAAATACCAAGGCCATCCCATGATTTAGCATAGTTACCGACAGATAATCGGTGATTACCTGTAGCTTCTTGTAATTTCTGCATTTGAACATAAAGAGCCAAAGTTTCAGCTTCTAATTCTTTTCCAGCTTGTGTACCTTGCCTTTCAGCCGCAGACATAGCATTAAGCTTTATCTTATTCAACTCATACTGCGCTGCAAGTTTATTATAGGAACCTTCAGCTGATGTATTAAGTTGAGCTTGAAGCTTAGCTGTTCTGTTGGCCTCTTTGGTAAGCAGGTCAAACTCTTTTACCATTTTATTGGTTTCACTGCAGGCATTATAATATCTTTTATATGCCTGAGCAACTTCATTCACTGTATTTGCTTGGGTTTTATTAGCTGCAATCTCATCTGCAATAAGCTGCTTGAGTTCCATAAGACGCTTTCCTTCAGCAGAACGAAGAAAAGCGAGTTTCTGCTCAGCTTTTTCTACTGCAGATATAGACTGAACATGGATTTTAAGCTGACCGTCTAAATCAGAAAGTCTTTGCTTAGTTGCCATAATACTATTAAGCAAATCAGAACCAAAAGCTCCTTGTCTTTCTGTTTCACTGAGTGACTTCCACAAACTTATCTGCTCTTTAAGCTCAGATTTAAGCTTATCGTAAGAACCTACGAGAGCAGCAGAAGCTCTCTGCATCTCGGCTGACATTTTATTCTGAGATGCAGTCTGAGATTTAAGCCAAGCAACCTCTTTACCAGTATCAGACATAGCAAATTTAAGCTCTTTCTGAGCCCTGACAAGCCTATTAGCTGCTGCAGTTGCTTCGTCAATTTCAGCTCTGCCTTCATTCGTAGCTGTGCTCATTGACTTAAGCTGGGCAACAATATCTTTGGCGCCAGTTTTTACTACTTCTAATACAGTACCGTAGGTCTTATTGAGCTCTGTTAATTGCTCAATAAGATTTTTAACTGAATCGTCTGGACTAATTAGGTCCTCATATTTTATCTTATCGTCGTCCATACTTAATGACGTTTAGGGTTATTTTTCTTATATGCTTTTTTCTCAGCTTCTGCTTGCTTTTGTATGTTAGTAAGAGTGTTGTAGAACTCAAGAACTGTCATCTGCTTCGCATTCATTCCGGTCTTTTGGCTTATTATCATACAAGCACTCTCAAACTGCTTATCATACTTTATTTCTTCTGAATCTTTGCCATTAAAGTTTTTAGGTTTATGCAAACTGAAAAGGAACTCGTCAAGTTCAGCTATCTCTTCGGCATAATTTTTGTCTTCTATAAGCTCTTGAAGCTGAAGTAGAGTTCTCATTTTCAGCTTAGCATAAGCCTCTTTTTCTTTGGCACTGTCAAACTCACTTGGAAAGTAGAGTTCTAATTCAGTCGAAAGTTTTTTTTTCAGCCCTGTTAGCAAGTCTATAAATAGACTATATGGTACTTCGCCCAGGTCATCAATTATCTCTTGTAGGTGAGCATCAGAAAGGTCTTTTTGCTCTTTATCATCTATACTGTGAATAAGCGCTGCGAATGCTAAATTCTTAGGAGACACGTTGCTGACAACCATGTGCATATTCTGCCTCATATTCTGCAATTCCTGCATAGCATTTTTCTTGTCTCCTTTATTGATATATTTAGCTACATTGACTATATGGCTATCAATTGAATCTACATCGGAGCCAAGCCCAGAATCAATAAGCACACACTTATTATATTTCTGAAAGTTGACAATCGGCATTTCGTCTATGCTATCATACAACTTAATCTTTTTGTCTTTGATAATAACAGTTTTCATCTCACTTTGGGTATTATAATAAATATTAAATATGTTTCACAGTTGCTTTCGATTTATATCTCAGTTAAACCTAAAATTATATTATTATAAATTATATATCTTATGTTATTTCTGAATGACTCGATTAAAATCTCAAATTTTAACAAGAATATAATTACAATAAATATCTTGTTATAGGAGGTGCACAAAATATTACAAGCAAATGTGGCTCCCAGCATATACTCCAAAAGCTTATTGCTATAAACAAACATGTCCAAAAACTTAGACAAAAATCACAGTCGAGCATATCAGCTACAGGCGATATACCCAATCTGTCATTAAAGTCTCTAAACTTGGTTCTGAGTCCTGTTTTACCGAGAAACAGAATTATAAAAGCTGCTATTAAAGCAACTATTATGGCTTGACATATCGTTGACATAATTCTCTGGTTGTCATGTTAAACTCAAATCGTAATCCGGCATACGGATGCATAAAGAACTGCTTATCAATAGCTTGAATGCCTTCACCCTTGTAAGTATAGTTGTTATATATCTTTTCAAGAGCATAGCCTTTGTAGATATTTTCAAAGCGCTCATAAATTTTAGTAAGAGTCAATCGGCCTTCAGTCTGTATAAGTCCAGGGCCTGTAAGCACTCGTACAATCTCATCTTTAACCTCTTCTGTATACATCGCATCTGCATCAGCAAATATACTATTGAGGTCAAACCAAAATATGATTGCTCCGCTGAAAGTAAACTGAGGAAGCGATTGAACAATAGTAGTTATCTCCTGCGGGTCATAAAGGTCAAACCAACAGAAATTGCCAAAATTATCATTCGGAAGAAGAGAAGCATACTCAGAATTTCCAATATATGCAGCTGGGTATATAAACTTGCTGCCATCGTCTCTATGCTCAACAAGCTTATAAGCTCGGCCAAAAGCATAGTTAAGCCACTTAAGCTTTTCAGCCAGAGTTTTCTGAATATCCTGTATTACTTTGTCTAAAAGAACAGGATTTTCTTTCGTAATTACTTTTACATTACGCTCGGTCATTGAGTATTCTTTCTTTTAATTTTTCTTTTAGCGAAGGTCTTATGTAATCTCTTAATAATTCAGAAAAATTCTCATTAGTAAGCCTGAAAATTGTTTTTCCATATCTCGCTAACAGATATTTTGCCTTATCATCTGTCGATGTTACGTAAAAACCCTCGTCATCAAATTCTACATGCAGAGAGCTGTGAAATTCACCTGTATCTCGAAGTGTTACTCTGTCATACGGCTGACCTTTTTTCTGCTTAATTTTTATAGTTCTTGCAGTATAAGGTTGGTAGTCCATAATCGAAATGCCTCTACCTTCAATACCTTGCTCGTAAAGCTGGTCTCTGGCAACCATCTGCACGATTACATCTTCGTGCTTCATTATCTCGTCTTTCAGTTCTTCGCTGAGAATATCCTTAAATTTTCTAAGCCTATAGACGAGATTTCTAATTGAGGCATTATAATACTGCGGCATTATACAGCTCTATATTTGATGCCACGGTTTACACAGGGCAAGCAGACTCTGTCTATGCCTTCTGTGCTCACCTGAATGGCTTTTGAGGCTAATTCTAACTGATAGCTCAAGCCGGATTTCTTCATAGATGATGAATCGCCATCAATCTCATACAGAATATCAGGCCTTGAAGCATTTATGCTGTGTCTGTTTGTACGAACATTTGGGTTGTATGCAAACTCACGCAGGAAGTCAATAGCGAGTGACTTACTGAGATAATCAGTAAACATCTGTCTTTGCTCAATGATAAAATCAGTCATATCACAAGCAACAGTAATGTCAAGATTAAGGCCATAGTTTGTACTATAGTCGTACAGATTATTCTCAACATCCCACAGTTGTACTTGCTCATCTACAACAGGCACTAATTCCCCATTAACATAGAACGGGTGCACCTCAATGTATTTTGACCAAATACGCCAGGTTTCATATTCATGTCTTGAGCACTCATTGCAAGGACCTTTTGACCAGTCACGGCTCTTACGAATAGCTTGACTGCCTGTAGGCAACTGTGACTGTACATAGCAGATATACCAACTACCACCTGAATCTATCTCATCAGTCTCATAAGGCAAATAGAGTTCTTGACTCGGTGTAAACCATTCTACATTATTGCCTACTCGCTTTGTAAATGTTTCTTGGTAATATGGCTCCATCAAGCTCGAGTGCATAACCAAAATAGTATAGTCACCAGGCTCTGAGAACTGTAGACCAACCCTATTTATCTTGGTAGTAACTCCTTTAGCTCGAATAGGTACAATCTCAAAGCCGACAAGATTATTCTTATTCTTGATTGTATCATAGATACGGCCAGTACCATCAAACAAAGTTTTCTTCTCACATAAAGTCTTGTATGTACCTTTGGCTATTTTCTCATTTACATAGCTGTTAATAGCCTTAGTAATACAAGCTTTAGTCTTTGTCTCAAGCCATTCGGAAAATGGATTGGTCTCAATCCAATATTCCGTGTCTGTTATCTGAATATTCTCAGGTACGGCTTTTAGTGACTTATAATAGGTTCCATCAACAGTAACAACTACACCTTTGGCATACGTTTCTTCCGTCGAATGTGCAGGATATGATATATTGCTAAAGTCAGGAGCTATGCTCTGTAAATTCTGTAGCGTTAACAAAGGGTGAGCATCTTGATAATAAAGCCCACTTTCTGACTGTGTCAGCGCTTCAGAAATTACACCATCGTTGGTATCATAATTCTGTCTCCAGCCGATAAGGTGCAATAAACCTTCTTGTATTTCTTGTATTCTTACCATAAGATGTATTTGCTTTTAATTGGATAACGGGAGCACCTGAGTATTTCTACCAGACACTCCCGCACCCAAAGTGATAACAATTATGAACTGCTACCAGGTTTTAACCTAAGCATCCTTCTTGAAATCATTGCTGAAAAAGAACGCTTATGCCGTAGGAATTGGTGCTGTTACCTGAACAGGCAGGCCATACGAAGCATCGGTGTTAGAGATGTTGAAGGCCAAGATAGGACTTGCCAGAGCACCCTCACCAGAAGGAACGCTGTTGTAAGCGGTCAGGAATGCGATGTCTACTGCGAAGCCGTAGTGCTCCTTACGAGTACGAGTCATATCAGCGGTTGCTGCACCTGCGATAGCAGAGTAGTTGCCGACAGAATCGTAGAAGTAAGTACCACAAGGGATATTCAGCAGAGGCAGAGTAGCGATACCCCACTCGTGTCCGTCACCAGAAACAGTGCCGAGCAAGCAGTCACGCTCGAAGCGGGTCAGCAGACCCAGAGAGCCAGCGTTGATTGCATAGCCCTGAGCATACTTGCCATTAGCGGCAGCAATGTGGTTGGTGAAATGGAGAATCTTGTCGCTGTACTCGTTGCGCTTGTTCTCGATGTTGTACAGGTCCTTCTGAGCGAGCTTCTTCACAATGCTCTCAACGCCCGCATCACCTACGATGTGCAACTGACCGTAGAAGTCGTTAGCACCCATGATGACATTCAAGTCGCCGAGCAGATTCTCACGCTCTGTCCACTTGGCGTTGATGACGTTACCAGTCTTGTCATACAGAAGCGGGTTCTTGATGACAGCTGTCTTAGCAGCAGCAAGCTTGGTCAAAGCAGCCTCATCGAGAGTCTGGGCCAGCTTGTAGATGTACTTCATTAGCTTGGTCTCGAAGTCACGCTGAATACCAATCTCGTTGTTCATGTACATTGCAGGAGCAATGGTAAAGCCGAACGAATAGGTTGCAAACGTGATGGTTACCATGCGAGAAGTGTTCTCGCTGTCAGCGATAGTCAGCTCACGTGTGTTACCGATAGTGATACCACCATCATAGTCAATCACGGGAGTTTCAAGAGTGCTGCCGATAGAGGTGCGGGCCTTGGCCTTAAGCTCGTCGGTCAAAATACCGGTAGGGTCATTCGACTGAACGAGGAAAGCGTCCAGTGCACCATAGCGACTCGGGCGAAACTCATACTTATCCAGATTCGAATTTGCTCGAATATTCTGGATGCGAGTCAATACTAAACTCATAGTCTGTTAATTTTTTAATTGTTAAACTTATTATTTAGTGCGATGCTGTGGTGCATTACCCTTTTACAGCCCAGACATCTAATTCACTTATCGAATAGGCAAATTTGCCACATTGTTCTCATTGCGCAACTGCATTGACTGTTCAGCAAACTCAGCAGAATCGCGAGTAAGGCCATTGCTAAGAAGGTAGGTCTCAATAGCCTTATCAGCCTCAATCTGAGTTTTCATACCTGAAAGGTCAAGAACAGATGTGCCTCCACCGTCTCCGCCAAGAGGACCAGTACCACCACCGGTCTGCTGACGGCCAGTATCAATCACGTCCTTAATCGAAGTCTCCATGATGAGCTCCTCAAAAGTATACGGATTGAGATTGTTTTTCGGATTGTTCAGGATGTTACCATCAGCTCCGCGGAAAACCAACTTTTGAGTACCATCAGCATTCTGCTGGAACTCAGGTGTTCCACGCTGAAGAACCTCAGCTTTAGCAGCATTGAGGAGCGTCTTCTGAATGCCTTCGGTAATACCAGTCTTGAACTTAAGACCACCAGTTGCAGCCGCAAAAGCATAATCTACGTGAGTAGACTGGAGCTGATTCTGAAGCTTCTGCTTCTCTGTATCAAACTCCTGCTGCTTAGTAGTAAGCTGATTCTGAAGCTGGGTAACTTGCTGCTTAGCATCTTTGAGCTGCTGCTTCAGTGTCTCATCCTGAGCGCCCTCAGCAATCTTCTTCTCGAGATTTGTTACCTTTGCTCGAGCTGTTGCCAGCTCTTGCTTAGTTGTTGCCAATGTCTCAAGGTCAGCCTTATTTGCATTGAGCACACGCTTGAGATAGTCATAGCTCTTCTCGCCAGAATTCTTTGCGACACCTGTAATGCTCAGAATATCACTGTCATACTGTCCATGCAGAGCACCAATCTTAGTGCCAATCACTGTATTCTCATCATTGCGAGACATTTCAGCTATGGCATTGAACTGCTCAACTGTCAAACCTGAGAGCTGAGTGTTCTGTTGAAGCATTTCTACTGTTAACATAACTTTGGGTATATTAGGTTGTTAATACTTTTACTTACCAATCAGAGGTGTTGCATCTTTGAATGGGTCGTTCATAACCTCTGTGATAGTGTAGCCGAGAAGCTTGTAGTTCTTCTTAAACAGCTGCCACTCGCCGTAGTTAAACATCTGAGGAACAGGTTTGTTAATCTCTTTGCCGGTCTTCGGGTCATAACGATTACCAGTTGAGAGCTTGACATGAACCAACTTCTCAGTGCCTTTAGGTACTTCATACTTGGCCTCTGGAGTCTCATCAGCTGGAGCAAGCTCAATCTGCTCTTCCAAGTCGACGATGTCCTCCGTCACTTTGTTGAGTCGTGCTTGCTGCTCCTTAGTGAAAGCCTTTTCATTAGCTTTCTTGGCTTGCAGAAGCTGCTCCTTCTCGCTGCTGAGCTCCTTCAGCTCCTGCTGCAGCTGCTTTTTGGTCTTCTGTGACATAATCTAATAGCTTTTTGTTAATAACTGATATTTTTTCTTTGAGTGTCTTATTCGCTCCAAATTGTATGATATTGATATTGTCGCGTTCAAATCTATCAATATAGCTGCTGAAATTGAGCTTAAGCAGAACTTTCTTTGGGTCAAGCAGATTTTTCTCAGACAATCTGAGCACTTCATCAAGTGTCTTATGAGGATAGGGCTCAAGCTGTTTAAGAATAAGCATCCTTTGTAGGACTTGAGGATTGTTTCTATATTCAACCTCAATAATCTGCTGTACAATTGCATCAAGCTCAGATTCCGACATACCATTCTTTTTGGCTGTTTCGTATTTCTTATAGAGCTCTGTAACTGTAAATACGTAGAACTCAGTTCCCCAGCTAATAGAAGACGAAATAAAATCGCTTCCATATCTCAGCTTACAGATTGTATCTTCTACAAACTTCTGAGCCTGCTCAAAATTAGTCTTAAGGCTATTTAGAACAGATGTTTTGCTCTCAAAATTAGCTGCTACCTGAGTTTCATTAATAGCTTCTTTTTCGCTGACAGTACCACCAGAACCAACTACAGATATAATAATGTCGTCACGCAGGCGCGTACACTCATCAACGTTATACTTAAGTGAATCCTTGTCAATAGTAGTGATGTTGATAGGGTTACGCATATCAGCTACGCCCTCAGCCTGATTAGGAACAGGTACCTCTACAAATGAACCAGGACCGGTAATACGCTTGGAGCTGCAGATGGGGCATCTCTCATAAGTGCCGTCAGCGAGAACCTTGTATTCGCCTTTCTCGTTACGCAAGAAGCCACCATCGCAATAATCTCCAGTTTCGTTGTTTTCAAAGTTGCAATCTGCCTCATAAGCACTGTAAATAGGATACGGTGCATAAAGGTCAAGATGCTGCTTAGATAGAGCAAAGAACAGATACCAGTCGAGATTGCTTAACTCCTTTGTGATAGGATTCTTCTTGAGGTCAATGCTCTTTTCATTGAGCTTGGTTGACCAGAAGAATCGAGCTGGACAAAAGCCAAGGCCATGCTCAACCTCTGTTACGAGTGCTTTAATCTTAAGCTTATTTTCGTCCAGCTCGTAGACACGGATATAAGTGTCATCGAATACGGCAACTCGATTCTCTGGTTGTCTGAACACTATCCAATGGATGCAAGTACCATCACAGGTCTCATAGTCTATAACGTCGGTTATCTCCAACCAATAGAAGTAGGGCTCTGGGCGGAACGAATTTTGTTCTGCTGGGAGGTCCACAATGAGAACACTGTTAGGAGATACTTGCATCTTCTTCCAGCCCTCGGTTTTCCAGATTTCTGGTTCGTGCAGATTGTTAATTCTGTAGTTTGCCCAATCTTCTTCAAGCTCAGAAGTAGTGAACTGATATGAAGACGAGCTATTACGACTGTAGAATACACGCTCAAGCTCACGATAGACATCTTCGACGACGGCTGAAGTGGGTAGTGGAAATTTAAACAGCTGAAGAAATATGTTATACTTGTCTTTTGGCAATAGAGTTTTCACCCAATCCAAGAAAACAGTTGTTGGCATATTAGAGTCAGATAACAGGATATTGGTCTCAGTATGGAACCTGAGACGCTTCTGCAGTAAGTCTGCTCGACGTATAGTCTGAGCTTTCTTAGGCTTTTGCAGAATTTCCTGTATCTGTTTTAACTCTAATGCCATTTTCTTCGTCGTAATAATAATCGCTGTTTGGGTCAATAGTCCAGCCTCCATTCAAGGCGGGCCCCAGGTCAAGCAACCGCTCGGCGTGCTGGATGCCGAACTGTTGCTTTACACCTGAGGGGGTGACCCGGGGTACGGTTTTCTGTTTC
>Ga0247609_10000514_pt1 | contig 53557 bp, 43 predicted proteins | sample 172DNAGHGlowgp2_FD_193487 | JGI IMG/M metagenome (GOLD analysis project Ga0247609, IMG submission 193487) | Sheep rumen microbial communities from Palmerston North, Manawatu-Wanganui, New Zealand - 1728 DNA GHGlow gp2 | ecosystem: Host-associated > Mammals > Digestive system > Stomach > Rumen ... | reverse complement strand
TACATCCCCGGTATTATCGAGGGAGCCAGTGAGGGTAGAGGACTCGGCCTGCGCTTCCTGCGCCATATAGAGCGCAACTCACTGCTACTCTTCATGGTGCCCGGCGATACCGATGACATCAAGCGCGAATACGAGATATTGCTTAATGAGCTTCGCCAGTTCAATCCCGAGATGCTCTCCAAGCACCGTGTGCTCGCCATCACCAAATGTGACCTTCTCGATGAGGAATTGATAGAAATGCTCCGAGAGACCCTGCCCGATGACCTGCCCGTCGTGTTCATCTCAGCCGTCACCGGCTTCGGACTGGAAGAACTGAAGGATGTGCTGTGGCGTGAGTTGAATGCCGAGAGCAACAAACTTCAGTCGATTACTCAGGATGATGTACTGGTGCATCGCGACAAGGATATCAGTCGTCCCGAGGAGTTTGAAGGCCTAGAGGATATTGACGATGTTGTCGATGTTGATGATCTGGACGATGTAGAATACATTGACGACATCGAAGATTTTGAATACGAGGAAGATGAAGAAAAATAGTCAGATATTTTGTCAATTCATATTTAATCTGTATTTTTGTGGCGTAAAAGCAAGTAACCTTAAAATAATAACAAACTTATGCGGAAAAAACTATTGTTTTTGATGGTGCTGTTGCTGACTGCGATATCAGCAGTGGCGCAGATTACCACGTCGAGTATGTCGGGCGTTGTTACCTTTGAAGGTAGCGATGAGACTATCATTGGCGCTACGGTGCAGGCTATACATGAGCCTTCGGGCACACGCTACACGGCCATCACCAATGCGAATGGTCGATTCTCTATCCAGGGAATGCGTACTGGTGGTCCTTACGCTGTGACGGTTACCTACATTGGTCATGAGACCAAGACCTTGCGTGGCATCACCCTTCAGTTGGCTGAGAACTACAATCTGGATGTATGGCTTTCAGAGAACTCTACCGAGCTTTCTGAGGTGGTTGTCAGTGGTAAGGCTTCGAAGTTTGCTGCCGAGAAGACGGGTGCTTCGACCAACATCACCAGTGCGCAAATCACCTCACTGCCTACGGTCAATCGTTCTGTTTATGACATCACCCGTCTGTCACCTTATGGTGGTAACGGAATGAGTTTTTCCGGTATGAACGGAAAGATGAGCAATTTCACCGTGGATGGTGCTAACTTCAACAACAACTTCGGCTTGACCGAGAATCTGCCTGGCGGTGGTAACCCCATCTCTATTGATGCTATCGAGGAGATGCAGGTTGTCATCTCTCCTTTTGATGTACGTCAGACCAACTTCATCGGTGGCGGCGTGAACGCTATCACGAAGTCGGGTACCAACACCTTCAGGGGAACGGCTTACGTCTACCACAAGAATGAAAATATGCAGGGTGACGCTATTGAGCGTGAGCAGTTGCCTGGTACACGCGAAAAAGACCAAACGACAACCTATGGTCTGACTATTGGTGGGCCAATCATCAAAGACAAACTGTTCTTCTTCGTCAGTGGTGAAATGGTAAAGTCACCAACGGTTGTCAATCGCTGGCGTGGTAGCGACAATGGCGCATATGATGCTGATAAATACTTGTCTCGTACATCGATTCAAGATTTGGCAGCTGTATCCTCTTTTGTGAAAGAACGCTATGGCTATGATACAGGTTCGTGGACAGATTTCTCGGAAGACGACGATACTTATAAGGTCTTGGCACGTTTGGACTGGAATATTAGCGACAAACATCATCTGGCAGCTCGCTATAACTACACTAAGAGCCGTTCGTGGAAAATTCCTTCTACATCCGTTGATGGTGGTACACTGCCTTATTCACGTATGTCACTCTATAGTATGTCTTTTGCCAATTCACTGTATGCTATGGATAATTATGTTCATAGCTTCTCTCTCGATCTGAACAGCCGTATAACCGACAATCTTACCAACCAGTTCTTAGCTACATACTCGAAGATTGACGATATTCGCGATTCTCGATCAAGCGAATTTCCCTTTATAGATATCCTTGATGGTGAGGGTAATAACTATATGGCCCTGGGTTATGAACTTTTTACATGGAATAATGCTGTTCATAACAACGTGCTCAACATCAAGGACGACATCACATACACACTTGGCAGGCATAACCTCATGTTCGGTATCAATTTCGAACATCAGATGGCTGACAACCAGTATATGCGAAATGGCACAGGTTATTATCGTTATGAGAGTATGTCGGATTTCATGAACGGTGCCTCACCTTCTGTAGTCGCACTGACTTATGGCTATGACGGTAACCCCGATCCTGCCGCTCGCGTTCAGTTCAACCAGTGGGGTGTCTATGCTCAGGATGACTGGAAAGTAACTGACCGACTCAAGCTGAACTATGGTCTGCGCTTTGATGGCCTGTTCTTTAATGATAAGGACATCGCCACCAATGTCAACTTCCTTGAATTAGACTATCTCGGAAGACGCGTCGATACAGGCAAATGGCCTAATGCAGCATATTCGTTCTCTCCCCGTGTGGGCTTCTCTTGGGATGTCTTCGGCGACCGTTCACTGAAGATCCGTGGTGGCTCAGGTCTGTTCTTGGGCCGTCTGCCTCTGGTGTTCTTTACCAACATGCCGACCAATTCAAATGTCCTCCAGTTCATTGGCAAGTGGAACGCTACAGGTACAAGTGCCACATCCCTGGATATGTCGCAGTTTGCCGGTGGACTAAAGGTAGATGCTCAAGGACGTCCTACAGCAGCAGCCCTGCGCGACTATCTCATTGAGAATGGTATTGGCGATAATACCTACACGCCGCGTCCTGAGGGCGGAAGGATAAATGGCAGCCCCAATGCTGTCGTTGAGGACTTTAAGATGCCACAGGTATGGAAGACCTCATTGGCTATCGACTATCAGTTGCCCGTGTCGTTCCCCTTCACAGTAACGGCAGAGGGCGTGTTCAACAAGACTGTCAATGGTGTGTATATCTCAGATTGGAGCTTGCGCGATGTAGGTGGCTATGCACGTCTGAACGGTGCCGACAACCGCGCTTTATACCAGAACTATAAGTACACCTATACTTATACCGACAACAATGGCAATCAGCGGGTTGATAATATGCCTTCAGCCTATGTCCTTGAGAATACCAGTAAAGGCTATGGCTGGACAGCCTCTTTAGAGCTGAATGCACAGCCGGCAGATTGGGTCAGCCTGATGGCAGCCTATACCCACACCGTGCAGAAGGAGCTTACCGGAATGCCCGGAGCAAATGCTTCATCTGCTTTCTCGTATATCCCCTCGGTAAGTGGACCTAACTTCCTGAAACTGCACAACTCACAGTTTGTGACACCCGACCGTTTTATCGTCTCGGCAACACTGCATGATAAGAGCAACAACCACTACTCATTGATCTATGAATCATGGCGCGGCGGTTACAACAACTCTTATATGCTGGCTAACGACATGAATGGAGATGGCAACAGCTATGACCTGATTTATATCCCTGATGAAAGTCAGGTAGGCTATTATGAAGATGGTACGCTGTATGGTTCAGGAGCCTTCCGCTTTGCAAGTCGCGATGACATGAAGCGTTTCATGGACTTTGCACATAATGACGACTATCTGAAGAACCATCAGGGAGAGTATGCCGAGGCTTACAGCGTCTACTCACCTTGGGTGCATCGTATTGACTTCAGCTATAAGCACGACTTCAAGTTGCGCATTGGTGAAACCAGCCATAAGCTGCAACTCAGTTTCGATATGAAAAACGTACTCAATTTCTTCAACTCCAGCTGGGGTGTTAGCAAACAGATGAATCCTGACCTGAATCAGGGTCGCATCTTGAAGTACGAGGGCGTGGATGCTGATGGCTACGCATTGTTCTCTACTCCAAAAGCAGTTAATGGAAACGCCAAGACATGGACTCCTTATCATGCTATCGGACAGTGCTGGTATGCTTCTGTAGGTGTTAAATATTTCTTCAACTAAAATAATGATGATCTTATGAAACTGAAATATTTTTATCTGTTGCTTCTGGCAATTTGTGGTGTGATGACAAGTTGCTCCGACGACAATGATGAAACAAGAGTGCTCGGTGATCTGCAGGTGTCTTCATCATACGTTACCCTTAATATCAGTGGTGGACAGACGGCCATCACCGTGACTTCAGCTGCCGACTGGACCATCGTGGCCGAAGATGTACCCCAGTGGCTGACCATCACGCCGATGACAGGTACGGCAGGCACTACTAAGGTAATATTCTCTGCCGAAGCAGGGCTCTACGGACAAGTGGCCAGTGTGCGCCTGCAGAGTGGTGCTAATATCCAAGAGATCAACGTGCAGCAGGGACTTCCTACTCCTGAACTGGCTACCTGCAAGGAAATCATTGATGGACCTGAGGGAAAGAGCTTCCGCGTGAAAGGTACTGTGAAGTCGATAGCCAACACGACCTATGGCAACTGGTATCTGCAAGATGAAACCGGCGAGGTTTATATCTATGGTACACTCGATAAGGACGGCAAGACCAAGAACTTCAGCAGCCTCGGCATCGAGGTGGGTGACGTGGTCACTGTCGAAGGCCCCAAGAAACTCTATAATGGTACCGTCGAACTGGTCGACGTCACAGTGGTTAGCATCGAAAAGACTCTTGTAAAGATACTTAGCGGAAATGAAACGACCATCGGTAAAGAAGGTGGCGAACTCAAAGTCGAGGTGGAATATAAGGGTATTGGTCTCGTGCCAGCTGTTGCAGCTGACTGTGACTGGATTCACTTTGTTAGCATGAGTCTCACTCCAGGTACTCCATCTGCTATTGATCCCAATCCGGCAAGCAAGGCTGTTGTTCTGTTCAATGTCGATGCTAATGCTAGTGAATCAAGAACGGGCATTATCACTTTTGAGTCATCACAGCTGATGGAGAATAACGAAACGGGTAAGCAGTCGGTCTATTCGTCTACACTGAACTATACCGTGAAGCAGGAAACTGCCATTACTAATCCTGCCAAGGGTGATGGCTCCAAGGCTAATCCTTACAACGTGCCTGCTGTCCTCGAATACGTTAATGGCCTGGGCGCAGACGTGAAATCTGAGAGCGATGTGTATGTAGAGGGCATTATCTCTAGCATCAAGTACACCTATAGCGCACAGTTTGGCACAGCTACTTACAACATCTCTGTGGATGGCAATGAAGAAAATATCTTCACAGTATATGGTAGTTACTTCTTCGACAATAAGCCATGGGAAGAAGGCCAGACTCAGATCCAGGTTGGCGACAAGGTCGTTGTTTGTGGTAAGGTTATCAACTACAAGGGCACTACACCTGAATTTTCTAACAAAGAAAACTGGTTGGTGTCGCTCAACGGCGTTACTGGAGAAGGTGGCGAGCAGGGCAATGACGAGGCAGGCACACAGGGTAACCCCTATGATGTAGAGGCTGTCGTAGCCGTTGCTTCAAAGTTGGAGGCTGGTCAGACTACCGAGGAAGATTGTTACTTCAAAGGTAAGATCTCAAGCATCAAGTACACCTTTGATGCGCAACATGGTACGGCTACGTTCTTCGTCTCTAATGACGGATCTGCCGAGAGTACCCAGTTCCAGGTCTACTCAACCTATTATCTTGGCAATCGTGCCTGGGCCGATGGCGACAAGCAAATTGCTGTAGGTGATGAAGTGGTGATATGTGGAAAACTTACCAACTACAACGGCACACTCGAGACTGCTAGCAAAAAGAGCTACATCTACTCGCTGAATGGTGCAACCAACTGAATAGAAAAACCCTAACGAGAGAGATTTTTCTATTTTTCGCTCCCTAACATCCTTCCGTGATGTTGGGGAGTTTTTTTGTTATCTATTGTTCATCCCATTCCTTGAATGGCAGTTCCAACTGAATCCAGCGCGATTGATGACTGTCGCCGTTGATGAAACTTCCATCTTCGTTTTGCAGACTGCTGCCTGGGTTCGACACGCTGAGTCCCAGCAGTCTGATTGCATGAGCCGAACTGTAGCTTACCTCGCTCAGTAGTTGTTGTACCAAGGGCATCATTTCCTCCTGCGTATGCAACGTGTGGCCCACTGTGATGCTGCGGGTAATCTGCTGAAAGTCGGCATATTTTACTTTCAGTGTCAGCGTATGCCCCTCAAATTCTGCCTTGGCTATGCGCCGTTCCAGTTCTATGGCAGTGTGCCGTAGCTCTTCAGCTATCTGGTCAGCATCGTATAGGTCGGTCATGTATGTACGCTCACATCCGCACGACTTGCGTTCCCACTCGGTCACCACCTGACGGTTGTCAATGCCTCGGGCGAAGTCGTAGAACACGCACCCCATCTTGCCAAACACCTGTACAAGATGCTGCTGCGACTGATGTCTGAGGTCGCTGCCTGTGAAGATACCCATGCGGTGCATCTTCTCAGCTGTTTTCTTGCCTACGCCCCAGATGCGGGTCACGTCGAGTTGGTCAATGAAACTCTGAGCCTTGTCGGGGTGTATCACGCAGAGACCGTCGGGCTTGCGGTAGTCACTGGCAATCTTTGCCAGAAACTTGCAGTAGCTCACGCCAGCCGAAGCCGTCAGTTGCGTCTCCTGCTTGATGCGCTGTTTTATCTCTCGGGCAATGTCAACAGCCAGTGGAATGCCCTTCTTGTTCTCTGTCACATCGAGAAAGGCCTCGTCGAGCGACAGCGGTTCTATCAGGTCTGTATAGTCGTGGAAGATTGCGTGTATCTGTCGGCTCACCTCTTTGTACTTCTCAAAGTGGGGCGGAACGATGATGAGTTGCTGACAGAGCCGTTTAGCCACCTGGATAGACTGTGCCGAGTGTACGCCGAAGCGACGTGCCTCGTAACTCGCCGTCGACACCACACCACGCTCAGCATCCCAGCCCACGGCTATAGGCTTGCCGCGCAACTCCGGGTTGTCGCGCTGCTCCACAGCTGCAAAGAACTGGTCCATGTCTACGTGTATGATTTTCCGCTCGGTGCCCATAGCAATCTGCAAAGATACACAAAACCGGGGGTAGCACAAAAGATTTCTGTCATTTTTTCCTGTTGTTGTATGTTTCATAACAAAAAAATCGTAATTTTGCAATCATAAAACACTTGATACGAAATAGGCATAAAAGCACATGGAACAAAATAAGGATTTGCTGGTGGCATGGGACTTCGTGGAAAATACGGGGCGCAGCATTTTTCTGACCGGTAAGGCTGGCACGGGCAAGACGACATTTCTGAAGGCTGTGGTGGAACACTCGCGCAAGCGACCCATCGTGGTGGCACCGACGGGTGTGGCGGCGATTAATGCGGGCGGCGTGACCATCCACTCGTTCTTCCAACTCCCATTCTCGCCTTATGTGCCAGGGGCGAAGGTGGAGTCGAAGTTCGACTTCGGGCGCGAGAAACGCAAGATCATCGCCTCCATCGACCTGCTGATCATCGATGAGATCTCGATGGTGCGTGCCGACTTGCTCGATGCCATCGATAGCGTGCTGCGCCGCTTCCGCGACCGCTATCAACCTTTTGGCGGTGTGCAACTACTGATGATTGGTGATCTGGCACAACTGACGCCTGTTGTCACACCCGAGGACGAGCAAGTGCTTAAGCCATACTACGATACGCCGTATTTCTTTGGCTCCAAAGCCTTGCAGCAGGTTGACTACGTCACCATCCAACTGGAGCATGTCTATCGCCAGCAGGATTCCAAGTTCATAGAGATACTGAATCAAGTGCGCAGCGGCTATCCCTCACAAGAGGTGTTGGATGCGCTAAATAAGAGAGTACAAGCCTCCCCAAGCCTTGGAGAGGATCATCGTCATGAGTCTTCCGCCATCCGTCTCACCACCCACAACAACCTCGCCAACTTCTACAACGAGTCGGAACTACAGAAGTTGCCCGGCCGTGCGTTCCAGTATCAGGCAGAAGTGAAGGGCACGTTCCCCGACTACTCCTATCCCACGGCGGAGACGTTGGTGCTGAAGCAGGGCGCACAGGTGATGTTCGTCAAGAACGACCCGTCGGGCGAGCACCGCTATTACAACGGCCGCATCGGACATATTCAGGAGATTAGCGAGAAGCGATTAACGGTGTACTGCCAAGGCGACGCTGATGCCATCGAGGTGGAACTTTTAGAATGGGAGAACACCCGCTATACGCTGAACGAGAAGACGCGTGAGATAGAGGCAGAGGTACAGGGCACCTTCCGACAATTTCCACTGCGACTAGCATGGGCCATCACCATCCACAAGAGTCAGGGCCTTACCTTCGACCGTGCTATCATAGATGCCAACCAGTCGTTTGCCCCTGGTCAGGTGTATGTGGCGTTGAGCCGTTGCCGTTCGCTGGAGGGTCTGGTGCTGGCATCTCCCTTGCAGGCTCGTGCCATCATCAACGACGAGCGTGTAGATTCCTACATCGCCCAACAGGAATCGGAGGCACAGCGCAGCATCAGGCAGTTGTCACAACTGAAACAGGAGTACGAGCGCTACCTGCTGCTGCAACTCTTCGATTTCCGCTCGCTGCTCTATCAGCAGGAGACGATGGTGCGCCTCTTTGCCGAGTTCTTCTACCACAGCCATGCTTCGCTGAAACAACTCCACGACCAAGCTCTTCTTGACCTCCGCCAGAAGGTTATCGATGTGGCCGCTAAGTGGCAACAGAAGATACAGGCAACGGATATTGAGGGGCTGCACGATGCCGACTTCCTCGACCGTGTGAAGCGCAGTGCCGACTATTTTGCCGACATGCTGAACACCATTCTCGCCAAACCCCTGGAACTCACCGCCAAGGTGGAGACCAACAACAAGCAGGCCGCCCGTCGCCTCGGTAACGCCCTGCCCGACGAGCGGCAGACATGGCTCTCGCGTCGCTACCTGCTGACAAAGATAGCGGAAAAAGGTTTTACTGTCACCACCTATCTGAAGGAAAAACAGATGTCGATGCTTGACGCATTGGATGCCGACATGCCCCCTAAGTCAGGGGGCGATAGGGGTCTGAACAAGCGTAGGAAAAACAAACGAGCCTCTTCAGACCCCCAACCCCTTAACTTAGGAGGCTTGAATACCTCCAAAGAAGTAAAACCCAAGACGTGGGAGGTGAGTCTCGCCCTCTACCGTCAGCACAAGTCGCCTGAGGACATCGCCCATGAGCGGAACCTTACCCTTGGCACCGTCATCGGTCATCTGGTGCGCTACGTCGATAGCGGCGAGGTGGATTTCAACGATCTCGTCTCCCGCGAACACCAACTCATTATCGCCAACGTCATCCGCAAGATAGGTACCTCCGACGGCACGACCGCCATCAAGAACCTCTGTCCGTCCGACATCACCTACGACGAAATCCGGCTGATGCTGTCGCGAGGATAGAGGTCCGGACACTCCTTCTCGCGCAGCCTCCTTTCGCGCCCACTCACCACCAGCGTAACAAGGTAAGTGCCGCGGCCATAGTAGTCATGTCCCGGATTTCGTGGACGGTATGCCGATGTCATTATTTCGCAGATAAAGATACACTATTTGATACTTACTGCCAAATGATTAGCCAGAATTACTTTTATCTAAGCGTTTCTCCATAGCCAGGCATCACTCTCGCTCCTCACTGCTTATAGCCATAGTCGTGGCATACTCTGAGTGGACTGTTTGAGTATGCTACGAGTATGGGTAGGACTTGCCAAGGGCTTGACTGCACTATGAGAGAAAGCAATTGTCTCTCCATTTGCCACTTCATTTTATAGATTTTAACGCTTCACTCAATGATATTAATGTTTCTTCCTTCGTTATAACACCAGAAGAAAGAATACCGGCATAGTTTTTGTCTATCATTATTTTATAAAGATTCTCCAGAGAGTATGTTTTTATTGAAACATAGAGTTTCATTAGACCTAACGCTAATAAAGCATTAGCAGAGAAAAAGAATAATCCATGTTCACGTAGTACGTTATAGAATAGTTTTCCACGCGGACCAGCCGTAGACCCTGTTATACTATATGGTAATAAATCACTTTCTTTACCTCCAATGACAAGGAACTTAGCTCTTTTTACGTCATCTGGGACTTGAGCCAATTCCGTTTCATAAGCAACCATTTGAGATTCATATCTACCTTCTCCCATCATGTGTGCGAAATCCACCTTTGTCTCAGCCACAAAAAGAAACTTATCCTTAATATTTAATAAAGTGACATCCAAACGCCCTCCTCTGTCGCGTTGTGATATTTGCAACCCAACTTCAAGAGCCACGCGTGGTTCCATAGATGAACTTAGGAATTTCAACGCATTAGCAGTCCATACAGCGATGTTTTCTGTCTCTTTTACTGACGTAAAATCTTCAAAACTTTTATACTTTACTGATAGCTGAGACAATGGTACCTTTGGAAGATGAATAAATTCTCCCTTGAACAACTTTGAAACCTCGACAGAAAGGCTTTCGAGTTCTTCTTGGCTTATGTCATAACAGAATTCTAACGGGTGATACTTCTTTGAGATTAGTATTTTGTTTCCAATACATCCAAACACGCAGAACAAGCAGTTTACACATATTTCATCCTTTACAACAAATCGTGCGTGACCGTCTTTTTGACTTTTGAGGCAACTAATTTTAATGGGCACACTATGACGCTGAACACCCTTTGTATGTTTTACGTCGTCCATAAAATCTTCCAAATATGAATACTTGTACATTGGAATAACGATGCAAGGTGCATCACTTTGCGTATCTGCGTATAAACAAAACTTAGCCATTGAATTCATATTTGTTTAATGTGTTAATCAAAACCTGAGGTGCTCCAACCTGCAACTCTTTTATGTTCAGTCCTTTTATGGGCTGCAGTCGACTTTGACCATTCGTTATTCTCAAAACATACGGTATGCCTGCCATGAAAGCTATTTCGATTTCCGTACTAATTGTATCTTCAAGATCATCGTCAGAGACAACAAATAGGTTAGGATATGAACGCATGATTTCTATTATTTCGTCGACAGCTATCGTAGTGCTATTTTCGTAAGCCAAATTCAACAGATAAAGAATGGCGAAACGGCGGTTTTTTATTTTTTCTTCGTAGTAACGTGTTGCTTCTCTAACCGACATCATCCCGTTTTCTCTTAGACAGAAATTCATTTTAGTCAGATTATCATAGTTCAAAGGATGTTCAGTCGTTTTAACAGAGGGGAAATCAATGATTTCATAGACTTGTTCCATTCGATGTTCTCTGTTGATATAATCTCTATAAGCTATTTGTGGATAAGGTGAATCCATAGGTTTTACATTGATAGGTTTTATAAAGCCTGCAGTAGTGAGCCAAGCAATAATACAAGATCTTGTTCTAGTATTAGTATCTTGCGTTGAACCAGCTGAAAGCAGTACTCTCTCTCCGTTATGATTAACATATTCCTCTGGTTCTGGATATCCTACCTTGATGTCACCTATATTGAATTTGTCTCCGATTTCATAATTTCTTTCTAACCATGATAAAACACCAACAACTGGGCCATAGTTCTGAACAGCTTTTTTAATAATATGATGCATTTCTTCTGAATCATACTTTGTTGCGGAGAACTTGTATCCAAACGATGTTATTTTAACCCTTCTTCCTATTCTTTCCACAAATCCTAATGCATGCATTGCATTGATAGTATTACTAACCTCTTTAGATTTTGTAGAATCTGATAAAACGCCATTGGTAATTGAGCATCCTGCATCGTCAAGTGGATTCTCTTTAAATCTACAATAATGTCCAGCTATGTCGTCTTCTTTCAACAATGTACAGAATGAATGGATATTTTCGCCACACCTATCAAACTTCACATCTTTCAGGTTAAAAGGTTTACCATAGGATCCGAATTTCGCCACAATAAGTTGAGCTAAAGCATGTAAGCATTCGATTCTAGCTGCTGCTGTTCTGTTAATAAGAAACGCCATAGTTATAGGATTTTTTTATATGTTACATTTAGACCTAATGACAAGATTGTATCATTTATAATTCCATTGTCAACATCTTCTGTGTATATTAACACCGCGTCTACACCGAGATTAGAATATTGTTTAGAAATATGCTCTTTAATTCTAACAAGATCTAAAGCATTACTGTCAGTATTGAATTTGTTGGTTTTCTTATAGAGAATTATCTTATTCTTCATAACACCAACTAAATCAATCCTCCTTGCCCGTTGGCCAAATTCCCACTCATAGTTTACACGTACATAGGGTTTAATGTTTTCCGATTCTAAGACATGCGCAAAGTAAACGAAATAATCTATTTCTTTTTTGCAGGGATGTGTTAACAGATACTGTTTTGTTCCACCATCTGCTTTACCATTTATAATTGATTCTAGTGAGCTGTTAATGTTTATTCGTTGAATAGGCATAATTGTGAAGCGTAGCCATTAAGTTTTTTATTGATGAGTTTGATATACTCAGGATTAAGTTCAAATCCTATTGACTTTCTCCCTAATTCTTGAGCCGCTAGAAGAGTTGTTCCCGTTCCTGCAAAGGGATCAAGCACAGTGTCACCCCAAAAACTGTATAGTTTGATAAGCCTCATTGGGAGTTCTTTCGGAAATGGAGCAGGATGCCCCTCTGCCTTCGCTTTAGCTGGCTGCATCTCCCAGATAGAGTTAATTGCCCATTTCTGCCATTCTTCCGTAGTCAGTTTCGATTTTTCTTTTATTTCTTTTGAAACGGGCTTACGTTTGCCTTCTTTTGAGAAAACAGTAATCCATTCATAAGGATAAGTAGAGAAAATATTGGGTGGATATGGATAGCTGCCAAAGGAACTGAATCGGGCAATTTTCCTTTTATCCCAAATATACAGGCCAAATTGAAACATACAGCCTGTACTATCCATGAACCTCTCTATGTCACCAAGTACTAGTCTTGTTTCGCGTCTCTCAAATCTTGCAGCCTTACCCGTTAGGAGGAAAGGCATGATATTGATACAGATTTTACCATCGGGAGCAAGTACTCTGACACACTCTTTCCAAACTTTATTCAATTCCCCAAGGTAATAATCATAAGAACTGCTTCCTTTGCCTATTTGTCCCTCAACATCATAGTCTTTTAAAGTCCAATATGGCGGACTCGTGATGATGAGGTTGACTGACTCATCAGGAATCATATTCATATCGCTTGAGTCATGATTATATATGACAGCATCACCTATCTCGTTCTTGATTATTTTGTCCATATCACTATTTGTTCTTTTCTGTCGGTTTTGTTTATTTCATCGAAGACCTTTGAACTTGTACCTGTATAGGAGCGCTCAATAATTTCATATTTCCCAAAAGGACTTATAGCTTGAAAATAATCTGCTCCATTAATTATCTTTCCGTGAATCTTTTTGTCTCCGACAACAAAAATTACCTGCCCTCCTGGTTTTAGAACTTGGTACAGATTGTTGAGCACGATGCGCATATCTTCCTTGTAATTCTCTATATTTTGAATCAAAGAAGAACGTATCTGTACTCTCTCGTATCCGAGAATATCATAGATTATTCGGGCATGATAGGCGGTATAATCAAGACAATCAAAATATGGCGGACTGGAAAACACAAAATCGATAGAATTAGGTTCGATAAAATCAAGTAGATTCCTTGAATCAGCATAAAATACGCAGCTGTTATTCTCTATCGGCATGAAGTGTTTCTTGCACTTTTGCTTAAATTTTTCATAAAAAGGAATATAGCGCTTAGGTTCGATATTCTTTCCAACAGTACTTGATGTCCATTTGTAGTCATTACAACCTCTTGCCGTTAATGCTATTGAACCTAAGTAACATGCTTTTACGTAGTCTGACATTTCATCATAGAATACAGACATTCGCATGATTTGATCAATTGAGTCAGCATGGAAAAGACTTTTGGGATATTCTGGGACTTCAGGAACATCACATAGCCCTTTTGATTTTTCAACAAGATTGTTTATCTCTGTGTCGACATCCACGAACTTCTTTGGGATATGTATTTTCCCGTTGGAAAGCACCACTGCAATGGGATTGGCATCTATACCGATTGTAGTTAATCCAAATTTCAAGCCTTCATAAACAATAGTTCCAGAGCCACAGAATGGATCAAGAACAGTACTACCCTTTGGCATCTGAGATAATATCTGCTCTGCATCCAATGCAGCAATCTTGCCACGATAGGGATATATACCATGAATGGATCGTGGGTTGTTTACGGACTTCAGTTCTTTTATTACAAACTCCATTTACATAAGTTCTCCGCCTGCACCCTATGCGAATGGATTAACAGCCTAATATTACTACATATAGAAAACGTGGGTGCTTAACTTTTGCCTGTTTGTTATTCTGGCCTACCACAGCCATGCTGAAAAACAGACAAAGTAAACACCCACGCAGGAGTATATAGTACACCCGTAAAGTGTGCTAGTGAGGACATGGTTAGCCCTCGCAGCACACTACGGAGAGTATAAGCTACACCCCGTGGAGTCACTTCTGCATTGCTTTTGTTCAGCTTTCGATTGTGGTAGTTCGAATAACCAAAAACAAAGCGTCAGTAACGCCTTCTAATATGTAGTGCTCCGCCTCGCAGGCTCAATACACCTCAGTGTATATCCCGGCCACAACAGGCAGATGCAAGTGCAAAAGTACTAAAAAAAAAGGAAACAAGCAAAAAAGTTTGATAAATGCTTGCAAAAATCAAAAAAATATCCCTATCTTTGCAACGTGAAAGGATTGGGAATAGTGTCGCCATAGGGCAAGAGCCCCGTTTGTATCGGCAAGCGACTTGTTAATGTGCACACTCTATACGCTCCGTCTAGGACAAGAGCCCCGTTTGTATCGGCAAGCGACTTGTTAAGACGGAGTTTTTTTATTTTCTTAACTCGCCTTCTGCTGCAGCAAACGTATGGTCGTTTATAATGGCATACGGTTTGTAAATATCGCCATCCCTCAGACGCCGCATGCAAAAGACTTATTTTCTGATGCTGTGCTTCAACGTCAGGATGCGGCGTACGCTCTCGTCGATGCGCTGCTCTGTGATCTCGCCGTTTTCCACGGCCTTGACCACTGCATCGAAAGCGTCGGTGAAGACCTGCGGGCCAAGCACGATGTCGACGCCGGCCTTGATGCAGCCAACAGCTGCCTGGGCATTGCTGTACTGCTGGGTGATGGCTCCCATCTCCATCGCATCGGTGATGATGACGTTCTGATAGCCCAGCTCACGGCGTAACTTGTCTTGCAGAATGACCGACGACATCGTTGCGGGAATGTCGGAGCCAGTCACGTTGGGGGCGCTGATGTGGGCTGTCATGATGAGTTGGCAACCCCACTGGATGCCTGCCTTGAAGGTGACCATCTCGCAGTCGAGCATCTCGCTCCACGTCTTTGCTGAGCTGGCATAGCCGAAGTGCGTGTCGGCCTTGGTGTCGCCGTGGCCGGGGAAGTGCTTGATGCATCCCACGACACCGGCATTCTTCAGTCCCTGCAGATAGTTGGTCACCATCGGTGCAGCCACCTCAGGGTCGTCGCTGAAGGCACGGGCACCGATGACGATGTTCTCGGGATTGGTGTTCACATCGGCTACTGGTGCGAAGTCGATATCGAATCCGTAGTGGTGGAGATAGGTGCCGATGGTGTTGCCACACTCGTAGGCATTCTGCGGGTCGCCTGTGGCACCGATGGCCCCCATCGACTCGTAGGTCTTCACCTGGAAATTGCTGTTGCGCCCTATGCGAGCCACGCGTCCGCCCTCCTCGTCGATACACAGCAGGGGTGAGCCGTTCAACGCGCGAATCTCGGGGATGAACCGTGCGAGCTGCGCCTCGTCCTCGATGTTGTGTGCATAGAGTATGATGCCGCCCACGGGATATCTCTCGTTCACGCCTCGCATCGTCTCGTTGACAGCCTGCAGTCTTATTTTAGTGAGGTCGTCGACACTCTCGTCAATGCTACTGGGACGGTTGAAGTGGATGGTGGTGTCGAGACATTCGGGACGCACGTAGAACATCTGTCCCACTTTTTCGCGCAGCGTCATCTGCTGGAGTTCTGCCTCTACCTCATCTACTATGGGCACCTCGGGGTCATCGTCATTCGAACACGAACTAAGCACCATCAAGCCACAAGATGTAAGGATGGTGGCCAGCATCCATAATTTCATTTGTTTCATTATTTCCTTATATTTCTAAATTCTGTTGTACTTTAGATTAACTGTCATTGGAAGTTGCTGAGCACGTTCTTCAATGGCAGCGCAAAGGTAAGCATAAAATCTGAGAAAATAGCTCTTTTTTGGAGGTTTATTGCGGGGAAAAGTGCTTTTTTCCGCTACATGAGGCAGGTCATCTGGCGGTTCGTGGAGTGAGAATTGGCGGTTCGTGGAGGGCGATGTGGCAGTTCGTTGAAAATGAAGTGCCAGATCGTGAGGCGTTAGACCCGGGTCTAACGAAACAATACACCCCAGTCTAACGAAGTGTTAGACCGGGGTGTAACTTGTATGTGGTTTTTGATGCGTTCTAAGTAGTCTCTGCGGGTGCAAAGATACTACATTTGCAAGGCGAATGCAAGCTTTTTAACACTTTTTCTTTCGAAAAGAGTGAATCTCCTTAGTATTTCAGGATTTGTCCTGGACGCAGTTTTGATGACTGCTTGATGCCGTTGGCACGGCAGAGGGCATTGACGGTGGTACCACGCTTGCGTGCGATGGCTGAGAGGGTCTCTCCCTTTGCCACCTTGTGGAAGCGGCTGCCAGACTTCTTCTTGGCCTGCTGCTTCGAGGAGTTGTTGTTAGCCTCCAGACGGTCTATGCCGGCTGTGCTACCTGGAACACCACGGAGGTTGGTTGCCTGTGCTGACTCCTGTGAATAGGTGCTCTTGCGGAAAAGGTATTCATCGCCTACTACGTCCTGATTGCGGAAGTCGAACATCAGTGCTGGGTTCAGGGCTACGCCGCAGAGACGTGTCTCGAAGTGAAGGTGCGAACCTGTGCTTCGTCCGGTGTTACCGCCCAATCCGATGGGATCGCCGGCCTTTACTTCCTGATTCTCGCTGACCAACTGTTGTGACATGTGACCATAGATGGTCTCCAGTCCGTTGTCATGGCGTATCACAACATACTTACCATAGCCTCTGGGCTCATAGCGTACGATACGTACCTTGCCTGTGAAGGCGGCACGGATGGTGTCGCCGATATAAACCTTGATATCGAGACCCTTGTGCTGGCGTCCCCAACGTGCTCCGAAGTTGGAGGTGATCACGCGGCTGTCGGTAGGCATGCAAAACTCACGCAGGTTGATGCGGAACGAGTCGGGCAGGGCAGTGGCACGGTGTGTGTATAGGTTGTTCCAGTCTTCATAGAGGTTAGCAGCAGGATTCTCAAAATCCTCGGCCTCCAACAGCTTCTGCAACTGTATGGAGTCTACTGCTTTCATTTTGCGATCAATGGGAGCCTGATTAGCCAAAAGATCCTGTCCTGTTGCGGGAATGACCGCAAGGGAACTGAGGGCTATCACGACTATTTTTTTTATTCCTTTCAGCATTATTTTGTGTAATAGAATTGTCTGGTAAATACTATAATCGCTGCAAAGGTACAAAATTCATTTGAGATAAAGGGTGAATGGCAACTAAGGTTTGAAATATTTAACGTATTTTAATAGGGCTTTCTACGCCTTGTTTAATATTGCACTCGACGTGCCCCTACATATCGGCGGGTGTAATAGCCGTCGGTCGACTTGCTAATCTTGACACCGTCTTTTGTGCTGGCGTGGATAAAGGTAAAGGTGTGGTCGGTAGAGTCGACATCGACGACGATACCTACATGTCCCACGCCATGGCGGTTGCGTGGACTGGTAAAGAACACAAGGTCACCACGTTGCAGCTCGTCGCGTTTCACGGGTGTATGCTTAGCATACTGTTCGCGTGATGAAGCCCCGATAAACTGGTTGTGCTGCTGCCAGAACACGTAGCTGGTGAAACCGGAGCAGTCGAATGTCTTGGGACCCTTGCTGCCGTAGCGGTATGGTGTTCCGATGTGTGAGACGGCCTCGTCCATGAGATTATCCATCAGTATGACGTCGTAGTTGTAGGTCTCGCCTCCCGTATAGAGGAAGTCGTAGTTGTCGATTTCTTCTTCATCATCTTCCCATTCGGGAACAATAGAATCGCTCAGCACCTGATTCTGAGGTGCAGAGGTGTTCTCTTGTCCTTTGATGGCCATCACACCAATTGATGTGAAGAGTATACCGAAAATGATAAAAAAAGCAATCTTCTTCATATTTTGCTGTGCAAAGGTACGAAGAAGATTTGAGATTCTAAATTTGTATTTTGAGATTTATAATTACTTGACGTTTTTTAAGAAATAGCCGCCCAGTTGATATTGGTTTTGCGGAGTTCCTTGAGGCGGTTCCAAAGCAGTTGGTAGCGGGGTGACTGACAGGTGGGGTCGTCGTCGATAATCTTCTGAGCCTCGTCGCGTGCCATCTGAACAATCTGTCCGTCACGGGCTATATTGGCAATCTTCAGGTCGAAGGCCATACCACTTTGTTGTGTGCCTTCCAGATCGCCAGGGCCACGTAGTTTCAGGTCAGCCTCGGCAATGCGGAATCCGTCGTTGGTATCGCACATGATGTCGATGCGCTTTCGGGTGTCTTCCGAAAGCTTATAGGGCGTCACAAGGATGCAGAACGACTGGTCGGCACCGCGTCCTACGCGACCGCGCAGCTGGTGCAGCTGTGAGAGTCCGAAGCGCTGGGCATCCAGAATGACCATGACTGATGCGTTGGGCACGTTAACGCCTACTTCAATCACTGTTGTTGCCACGAGAATCTGTGTCTCACCGCTGACAAAGCGCTGCATCTCGTCTTCTTTCTCCTTCGGTTTCATCTTACCGTGCACTTTGCTCAGTCGGAACTCCGGGAATGCCTCGCGTAGTACCTCAAAGCCTTGTTCCAGGTTCTTCAAATCCGACTTCTCGCTTTCTTGAATCAGTGGGAAGACGATGTAGACCTGACGGCCTTCATGTATCTGTCGGCGGATGCCGTCGTAGAGTGATGTCATGCGTGTGTCGAAGACGTGCGAGGTCTGGATGGGTTTCCTGCCGGGAGGCAGTTCGTCTATGATGCTCACATCGAGGTCGCCATAGAGCGTCATAGCCAGGGTGCGTGGTATCGGTGTGGCGGTCATGACAAGGACGTGGGGGAGAAATCGGATGTTTGGAGAGTTGAGGGTGGCATTGCTCTTGCTCCATAGCTTGGCACGTTGTGCCACCCCGAAACGGTGCTGTTCGTCGATAACCACCATGCCCAGTTGGTTGAACTGCACTGCCTCTTCGATGATGGCATGCGTGCCGACGAGTATCTGCACCTCGCCACTGAGCAGGCCGTCGAGCACCGCCTGTCGGCGCTTGCCCTTGACCATGCCGGTGAGCAGCTCTACGTGTACAGGCATGTCTTTCAGAAAAGCCCGTATGGTCTGTAGGTGTTGTTCCGCCAGAATCTCAGTGGGAGCCATGATACACGCCTGGTAGCCATTGTCGATGGCAATGAGCATCGACATCAGGGCCACGAGTGTCTTGCCACTTCCCACGTCGCCTTGCAGCAGCCGGTTCATCTGTCGACCACTGGCCACGTCGTTGCGTATCTCGTGCATCACCCGCTTTTGTGCGCCGGTAAGTGGAAATGGCAGGTTCTTGCTGTAGAATCCATTGAACATCATGCCGATACGATTGAACACGTAACCACCGAACTTTCGGCGCTGGTCGCTGGCATACCTGAGTATGTTGAGCTGAACGAAAAACAGTTCCTCGAACTTCATGCGCAGGCGGGCACGTTCTAACTGTTTGGCGCTCTGCGGGTAGTGTATGGCGCGCAGCGCTTCATCGCGGCTCATCAGGTGGAGTGGGGTGGTGATGAAGTCGGGAATCGTCTCGGGCAGAGGGTCTTTCAACTTCTCGAGCAGCGTTTTCACCAGACGTTCCACGGAGCGCGAGTTCATGCCCCCCTTCTTCATCTTCTCCGTCGTGTTGTAATAAGGTTGCATGCCCAGCGAACCGTTTTCCGTCGACAGGGCGGCGGTGCTCTCCTCTATGTCGGGATGAGCTATCTGTATGCGGTTGTTGAAGATGGTGGGCTTGCCGAAGACCAGGTAATCCGTACCAATCTTATACTTGCTCTTTGCCGTTTTGCCAAACTTAAACCACACGAGGTCCATGATGCCCGTGCCATCAGTGAAATGAGCCACCACACGTTCCTTGCGCGGTCCCATCTGGAACGTCTCAAAACTCAATATCCTTCCGATGACCTGCACAAAAGGCATGTCGCCTGTCAAGTCGTGCACAGAATAAATCATGGTACGGTCAACGTATTTATAAGGGTAGTATTCGATGAGGTCGCCAAAGGTCTTGATGCCAAGCTCCTGGTTCAGCAACTTCTGTCTGTTAGGTCCTACGCCTGTCAGATATTGTATGTCCTGTTCTAAGATATTCAAGGGCGTTGAGCGTTATGGTTCTATCAGTGATAAAGCGATCTTGAGGTCAAAGGGTGTGGTGAGCTTGATGTTCTCGCGGTTGCCTTCAATCAGAGAGACTTCATGGCCATAGGCCTCCACGACCGAGGCGTCATCGGTAAAACTGTCTTGATAAGGTTGGAGATTAGCGGCCTTGAGCAGTTGGATGTCGAAGACCTGCGGGGTCTGCACCAAGCGGTAGCTATCGCGGGGGACGGTCTCGGATGAAGATGTACCAAGTCTCCTAAGTGTCTCTACGACAGGCACTACGGGGATGACGGCTTGTTTTTCCCGTGCTTCTTCATAGCAACGGCGAATGACATCGATGGATACGAAAGGTCGCACACCATCGTGCACGCCGACCACGCCATCGGCATCGTCGGGTATCAGTCGCAGACCGTTCTGTACGGAGTGGAAACGGGTCTCTCCACCATCTGCCAACAGGTAGTCGACATCAAACTGATACTCATCGCATAAGTGATTCCAGTAGTCCTGCTGAGTTTTCGGTAATACCAGGATAATCTGCAGGTTGTCTGAATAACGACGGAATTGCTCTATCGTACGCATCAGTACGGGCTGCCCGCCAATAGGCATAAACTGTTTGGGAATATCGCTACCCATGCGAAGTCCCTTGCCACCTGCTACGATAATCACATATTCTTTCATTTGCATGCAAATTTACGGTTTATTTTCGAAATTGCCAAAACTTCAACGCTCTTTTCTGATCAGATGTTGATGCCATAATCCTGCTTCACCTCGCTCATCACGAAAGAACTCTCCAACGAGCCAAGACTCTCGATGGCTCCCAACTTATTGAGAAGAAACTCTTGGTACTCTTTCATATCGCGCGTATGTACCTTTAATAAGTAGTCATAGGTGCCTGATGTGTTGTAGCACTCGGTGACCTCGGGTAAATCCTTGATACGAGCAATGAAGTCGTTGGCTATGTCACGATTCATGTGACGTAGCTTGACGTTGCAGAAGACGATGAGCTCCTTGCCCAGCTTCTCAGCGTCGAGAATGGCTACGTATCTCTTGATATAGCCCTGTCGCTCCAGTCGTTTCAGACGCTCGAAAACAGGCGTCACGGTCAGATGAACGGCATCTGCCAGCTCTTTGGTGGTCAGTTTGGCGTCTTTTTGCATCGTTCGGAGGATACTCAGGTCGGTTGCGTCGAGTTGTTCTGGCATATCTGTAAGAATAATTATCTGTGAATAGCTTGTTGAAAGCTTCGTTACAGAATAAATGATTATTAGATTTTGCAAAAGTAGTTATATTTTCTGAATTTACAAAATTATTTGGAAGTTATTTCTAAAGATTATAACTTTGCACCCAGAAACAAACCAGAAATTATTCAATTGTATATAGTAAATTATTAAACAAAAATTTCATTGATTATGACACAAAAGAAACTACACTTTGAGACTTTACAATTACATGTAGGTCAGGAACAGCCCGATCCGGCAACCGATGCCCGTGCTGTTCCCATTTACCAGACCACGAGTTATGTGTTCCGCAACTCGCAGCATGCAGCCGACCGTTTTGGACTGCGTGATGCCGGTAACATCTACGGACGACTGACTAATTCGACGCAGGGCGTGTTTGAAGACCGTGTGGCAGCCCTCGAAGGTGGTGTGGCAGGTCTGGCCGTTGCCAGTGGAGCTGCCGCAGTGACCTATGCCCTTCAGAACATCGCTCAGGCGGGCGATCATATCGTGGCAGCCGATAATTTGTATGGCGGTTCGTTTAATCTCATCACGCACACCTTGGCCACACAGGGCATCAGCAACACCATCGTCAACGTGAACGACCTGAAAGCGCTGGAAGCTGCTATCCGGCCCAACACAAAAGTAATATATGCCGAGACCTTTGGTAACCCTAATAGTGACGTAACGAATCTGGAGGCTGTGGCTGAAGTGGCACACAGCCATCACATCCCCCTGATCGTCGACAACACTTTTGGCACACCTTTCCTGATTCGACCTTTGGAACACGGTGCAGACGTCGTGGTACATTCTGCCACTAAGTTCCTGGGTGGACATGGTTCATCGCTGGGAGGCGTCATCGTCGATGGAGGTTCTTTCGACTGGAAGGCCAATGCCGACAAGTACCCCTCGCTGGGCAAGCCCGATCCTTCTTATCATGGAGCGGTCTTTGCCGATGTAGCCGGCCCTGCTGCTTTCGTCACCCGCATCCGTGCCGTCATCCTGCGTGACACTGGTGCAGCCATCTCGCCCTTCAATGCGTGGATACTGTTGCAGGGACTGGAAACGCTGAGCTTGCGCGTGGAACGTCATGTGGCGAATGCCCTCAAGGTAGTGCAGTTCCTCTCAAACCATCCGAAGGTAGCCAAGGTGAACCATCCCTCTCTGCCGTCGCATCCCGATCATGCGCTCTATGAGAAGTACTTCCCCAATGGTGGTGGCAGTATCTTCACGTTTGAGATTAAAGGTGGTCAAGAGGAAGCTTGGAAGTTTATAGATGCCCTTCAGATCTTCTCACTGCTTGCCAATGTGGCAGATGTGAAGAGTCTGGTGATTCATCCTTATACCACCACTCACTCACAGATGACCCCTGAGGAGTTGGAACAGCAGCATATCACGCCGTCTACTATCCGCCTCTCCATCGGAACCGAACATATCGACGATATCATCGACGATTTGTCGCAGGCACTTGATAAAATTTAAGAATAAAGATAGAAAATAAAGGATAATTTGTACCTTTGCAATCAAATTAAAGAATAACACAAAATAGAATTGGACATGAAAGAAAAGATTGTATTGGTAACAGGTGCCAATAAAGGCATTGGCTTTGGAATAGCAAAGCACCTCGGACTTAGTGGATGGAAGGTGATAATAGGAGCACGCGATAAAGAGCGTGCTGAGAAGGCTGTTGCCGAATTAAAAACGCAAGGTGTTGACGTCCTCAACTGGGTCAGTATTGAACTGAAAGACCTTGATAGCATCGAAGGTGCTGCAAAGGAGATTGCCGATAAGTATCCCACGCTGTCGCTCCTCGTCAATAATGCCGGCATCCCTGGTGATATGAGTGTGGATAGTTTACATACTGAGTTGAGTGACATACGCGAGACCCTTGATGTGAATTTCATCGGCACTTTTGCCCTTACCCGTTCGATAGCACCGTTGATTGCCAAGAACGGAGGACGTATCGCTAATGTCACTGTGCCTTCAGAAATAAGTCCTTACTGGCATCCGCTGGCATACGTTGCCAGTAAAGCGGCTCAAAATGCCATGATGGGTGTGATGGCTGTTGAGAATGCGGTGGAGATATTCTCTGTTCATCCCGGTCCTACGACAACCGACCTGAATGGTAATATGTCACTGCCCGGCTTCCATGATATCGATACCGTCGGACAGAAGTTTGCTGAACTGATTGAGGATGGCAAGAATCATCAAGGCGACTTCATAGAACTCTATCCCATAGTAAAGGAGGACTGATTTAGTTTATTTGTTACTCTGTCAATAATAATAAGAATAATATGTCAAAAATTGCAAAACAGCTGACCGAGCTCATCGGCAAAACCCCTCTTCTTGAGCTCAATAAGTATTCAACTGAAAAGGGCCTTGCAACCCCTATCGTTGCAAAAGTAGAGTTTTTCAACCCAGGTGGTAGCGTGAAAGACCGTATCGCGCTGGCCATGATAGAGGATGCAGAGAAAAAAGGCATACTGAAACCTGGTGCCACTATCATTGAACCTACCAGCGGCAACACTGGCGTCGGTCTGGCCCTGGTGTCGGCCGTCAAGGGCTATCATCTCATTCTGACGATGCCCGACACGATGAGCATTGAGCGCCGTAACCTGGTAAAGGCATACGGTGCTGAGGTGCGACTGACGCCAGGTAAGGACGGTATGTCTGGAGCTATACGTGCCGCTAATGAGTTGCGCGACAGCATTCCCGGCTCAGTGATCCTTCAACAGTTTGAGAATGCCGCCAATCCTGACAAGCACTTCGCTACTACCGGTCCTGAGATCTGGGCTGATACCGATGGCAAGGTGGATATCTTCGTGGCTGGCGTCGGTACAGGTGGTACGGTGTCTGGTATCGGAAAGTATCTGAAGTCGCAGAATCCGGATGTGAAGATTGTGGCTGTAGAGCCGAAATCAAGTCCGGTGTTGAATGGCGGACAGAGTGGTCCCCACAAGATTCAGGGTATCGGTGCCGGCTTTGTGCCTAAGACTTACAATGCCGATGTCATTGACGAGGTCTTCGATGTAGAGAATGACGATGCCATCCGCACCGGTCGCCAGTTGGCTCAACAGGAAGGTCTTCTCGTAGGTATCTCTGCCGGAGCTGCTGCCTTTGCAGCTGCTGAAGTGGCGCGTCGCCCAGAAAATAAGGGCAAGCGCATTGTGGTGCTCTTGCCCGATACTGGAGAACGTTATCTCTCAACTGTGCTTTATGCTTTCGAGGAGTATCCGTTGTAAATTGAATATTCTGGAGTTATCTTTTTAACTCAGTTGAGAGTGATTTGAAGTTCTTTCAAATCCTTGTCGGCGCTTGACGAACCGATGAGAACGTCAAATCGTCCAGGCAAGATACGCATGGCATTATGCTCACTATCCCACCATTCGAAGTCCTTGCGTGACAGACGGATGGTGGCTTTTTCTGTCTCGCCAGGTTTCAACGCACGGGTGCGGTAGTAACCACGCAAGGTCTTCACAGGACCGTCGGCACTGTCGCCGGGACGACGCAGATAGACCTGTACGATCTCTGTACCTTCACGCTGTCCGGCATTGGTTACGTCGATGCTCACGTCATAACCGCCATCGCTGTTCATCTTGATCTGTTCGTTCTGCATCTCGAAGGTGGTGTACGACAGACCGTAACCAAAGGGGAACAGTGGCTCGTCCTTGAAGAAACGGTAGGTGCGTCCTGCCATGGCATATTCATCGAAAGGAGGCAGTTGCGTGTCGTCTTTGTAGAAGGTGACGGGCAGTTTGCCACAGGGGTTATAGTCGCCAAAGATGACATCAGCCAGTGCGTGACCGCCCTGTTCGCCGGCGTACCATGCTTCGATAATAGCATCGCAACTCTCCAGTTCAGGTGTTAGTGCAATGGCCGAACCGCTGCAGCAGACGAAGATGATCTTCTTACCAGCCTTCTTTAGAGCCTTCAAGATGTCGCGCTGCACTTGAGGTAACTCTATCGAGGTGCGGTCGCCACCGTCGAAGCCGGGTTCGTTGACGCGGGCTTGCTCACGTTCCAGGTTAGGTGAGATGCCACCGACGAAGATGACAACTTTCGCTTTCTTAGCGGCTTTCAGAATCTCATTGATAGTATAGGTATGTTCACCTTTATCGATCATCTGTAGGGTGGTAGAACCATCAGCTGTCTCTGTGGTCTTGCCGATAGCCTGTTCCTTGACAGTCATGTTAGTGATGCCGCAAGCTGTAATAAATGGTACGTTGCTGATTCGCGACTGGATGCCCTCCAATGGCGTGACGGTATGCGATGGCTTACCGAAATAGATACCCCACAGCATGGTTGAGTCGGCCGCATTGGGACCCATGACCATGAGTTGTGATTTAAGTTTTGAATTCCCTGGATTAAGAGGAAGAATACCATTGTTCTTCAGAAGCACCATTTGCTCGCGTCCCATCTGTCGAGCCAGGTCTTTATGTGCCTGACAGTTGATGACGGAGGTGGGAATCTGTGTCCACTCGACCAGTGAGTCGGGGTCGAAGTTGCCCATCTCGAAGCGACCCTTCAGCAATCGGCGCACGCTCACATTAATCTGTTCTTCGCTGATGTCGCCTCGTTTGACGGCGTCAGGTAGAGAACCGTAATGAGCACCGCACTCCACATCGGTGCCACTCAGCACCGCTTTTGCTGAGGCTGCAGCCTGATCGGGAGAGACACCGTGCTTGCCAGGCTGCCAAAAGTCACCCACTGCCCCACAGTCGCTCACCACCAGTCCTTGGTAGCCCCACTCGTCGCGCAGGATATGCTGTAACAGACGGTTGCTACCACAACAGGGGTCGCCTTCGAAACGCTGATAGGCGCACATCACCTCTTTCACACCGGCATCCTGTACCAAAGTTTTGAAAGCAGGCAGATAACTCTCCCATAAATCACGCTGTGACAACTTCTCAATATCCATCGAGTGACGTAGCTTCTCTGGTCCGCTATGTACAGCAAAATGTTTGGCACAGGCGTAGAGCTTGTAATACTTTGAGGCTTTGGGTGTCAAAGTACCTTGCAGGGCACGAACGACGATGCTACCCATGCGGCCGTTCATATAAGGGTCTTCACCATACGACTCTTGGCCACGGCCCCAGCGGGGGTCACGGAAGATGTTGATGGTGGGTGTCCAGAACGACAGACACTGATAACGACCGGTGGCTTGTCCTTGACGGCGCATCTCGGTGTTCTTGGCACGTGCCTCGTCGCTGACGGCAGTAAACACCTTCCCAATCAGTTCGTCGTCAAACGAGGCTGCCATGCCGATACATGATGGAAACGTCGTAGACAGACCATTGCGTCCTACACCGTGCAATGCTTCGCTCCACCAGTCCCAAGCAGGAATACCTAGGCGGTCGATGGCCTTCGAACCATTGCGCATCAGTTGCGATTTCTCTTCGAGCGTCAGTCGGTCCATGAGATCTTTAGCTCGTTCGTCGGCTGAGAGTGCAGGATTCTGGTAAGGTAAAAGCTGCTGTGCTGTAGCAGTCATAGTGGCAGTCAGCGCCAATGTCAATAATAGTTTTTTGTGGTTCATTGTGGTTTGCTTTTAGTTATCATTTTAATAACGGATAAATGTCATGGAAATTGTATTGAATTCTTGGTATTTTGTGTCTTGCTATGGCCAGAATGAAAGATTACAGGAAAAAAAGTGGCTAATTCGAAAAAAAAACTGTACCTTTGCAAACTGAATCAAGAATTAAATACGTATTTAAGGATATTATGGAACAGAAGAACTACAAGCGTATCACCGTGACATCGGCCTTGCCCTATGCCAACGGTGGCGTACATATTGGACATCTGGCTGGTGTGTATGCGCCGGCAGATATCTACGTGCGTTATCTCCGATTGAAGAAGCGCGATGTGATGTTTATCGGTGGTAGTGACGAGCATGGCGTGCCCATCACCGTCCGTGCCCGCAAGGAGGGCATCACCCCACAGGATGTGGTGGATCGTTATCATAAGATGATTAAGGACTCTTTCGAGGAATTTGGCATCTCGTTTGATGTTTATGGTCGCACCACCTCAAAGACTCATCATCAGTTTGCTGCCGAGTGGTTCCGTAAGATGTACGATGAAGGCAAACTGGTGGAGGAAACCACCAAGCAACTATACGATGAGGAGGCCAAGCAATTTCTGGCTGACCGCTATGTAACGGGCGAATGTCCTTACTGTCACAATCAGGGCGCTTATGGTGACCAGTGTGAGAAATGCGGTCGCGACCTCTCGCCCACAGAGCTCATCAATCCGAAATCGACCATCAGTGGTTCTACGCCTGTGCTGAAAGAGACGAAGAACTGGTACCTGCCCCTGAACGAGTATCAGGACTGGCTGAAGAAATGGATTCTGGAGGAGCACAAGGAGTGGCGCCCCAATGTCTATGGCCAGTGCAAGTCGTGGCTCGATATGGACTTGCAGCCCCGTGCTATGACACGCGACTTGGACTGGGGTATCCCCGTTCCCGTGGAAGGTGCTGAAGGAAAAGTGCTCTATGTATGGTTTGATGCTCCTATCGGCTATGTGAGCAATACCAAGGAACTGTGTGAGAGGGATCCTGAGAAGTGGGGAGACTGGCGCCAGTGGTGGCAAGACAAGGATACCCGTTTGGTTCATTTCATCGGCAAGGATAATATCGTGTTCCATTGCATTATCTTCCCTGTGATGATGAAAGCACATGGTGATTATATCATGCCTGATAACGTGCCTGCCAATGAGTTCCTGAATCTGGAGAACGATAAAATCTCTACCTCGCGCAACTGGGCCGTATGGTTGCATGAATACTTGGAAGACTTCCCTGGCAAGCAGGATGTGTTACGCTATGTGCTCACCGCCAATGCGCCTGAGACCAAGGACAATAACTTCACTTGGAAGGATTTCCAGGATCGCAACAATAATGAGTTGGTGGCTGTCTACGGAAACTTCGTGAACCGCGCTTTGCAGTTGACCAAGAAATACTGGAATGGCGTAGTGCCTGCCTGTGGCGAGTTGCAGGATGTAGACCGTCAGGCACTGACAGAGTTCAAGGATGTGAAAGAGAAGGTGGAGCGTCTGCTGGAGCAGTTTAAGTTCCGTGATGCCCAGTTCGAGGCGATGAACCTAGCACGTATCGGTAATAAGTACATCACTGATTGTGAACCTTGGAAGGTATGGAAAACAGATCCTAAACGCTGTGAGACCATCCTCAACATCTGCTTGCAGTTGACGGCCAATCTCGCCATTGCCTTTGAGCCGTTCCTGCCGTTCAGCAGTAAGAAACTCCGTGAGATGCTCAATATCGACAGTTTCGAGTGGGAACAGTTGGGCAGCACCAATCTTCTTAAGGCAGGCCATCAGTTGGGCGAACCCGCTCTGCTCTTCGAGAAGATTGAAGACGAAACCATTCAGAAACAGCTCGATAAACTGGAAGCAACCAAAAAGGCAAACGAAGCAGCAAATTACAAGGCCGCCCCTGTGAAGGACAACGTAGACTTTGAGACCTTTGAGAAACTCGATATCCGTGTCGGTCTTGTAAAGCAGTGCCAGCGTGTGCCGAAGTCGAAGAAGCTGTTGCAGTTCCTTATTGACGACGGTAGCGGCACCGACCGCACCATCTGCTCAGGCATTGCTCAATACTATGATAACCCAGAGGAACTGGTGGGCAAGCGCATCCTGTTCGTGGCCAACTTCGCTCCCCGCAAGATGATGGGCATCGAGAGCCAGGGCATGATTCTCTCAGCCGTCGATCACGATGAGACCCTCAGTGTTGTTACCACTACGAAGGACGTGAAACCAGGGAGTCAGGTAGGATAAGTCAAACATCTAAGCATGACTACTATTTGCATTTGCGGCGGTGGTAACCTGAGCCACTCTATTGCAGGACGTGCTGCAACTATGATGAAAGGGCAGGGAGAGGTCAGACTACTGACCAGACGTCCTGCCCTGTGGAACAAGGCAGTCCGAGTAGAAGATGACTTGGGTAATGTCTTTGAGACGCCTTTATCGATGGTGACTGATCAGGTGGATAGAGCTGTTGAAGGTGCTGATGTGGTTTTGCTTTGTTTGCCTGGATATGCTATCACCGAGGAACTGACGAGGATTCGTCCTTTCCTCGATGAGAATACAATGGTAGGTTCCATTGTGTGCAGCACAGGTTTCTTTGACGATGCGTTCCAAACCCTAAGCAACACACAGCCGCTGTTTGGCTTTCAGCGCGTTCCTTTTGTAGCACGTATAGCGGAATATGGTAAGAAATCTTATCTTTGGGGATATAGAGAGAAGGTTTTCATGGCAACATGTCGCATGGATGAGACAAAGGCATCTCATTTGCGTTCACTTTTTGCTTTGCTTTTTGGCACAGCCGTATTTCCTTTAGGAAACTACATGGAAGCGGCACTCACCAATAGCAATCCCATCCTGCACACAGGCCGCCTCTATAGCATGTGGCACGACTGGGACGGTAAGCCTTACGACAGGCAGAGCTATTTCTATAAGGAATGGACTGAGGAGGCTTCTGAAATTATCATCAGGATGGATAAGGAGTTCTTCCTGTTATTGGATGCTCTTCACGTTAGGAAAGGAGCCATCGAGACCCTTTTAGAGCATTACGAATCCACCGATGCTTTGTCAATGACGTCAAAAATCAGAAGCATCCCCTCCTTGTCGAAGGTACTCTCGCCGATGAAAGCCGTGCAGGGCGGCTTTGTTCCTAACTTTGATAGCCGATATTTCATAGAGGATTTTCCCTTTGGCCTTGCCATCATTCAGCGGTTGGCCAAGGAAAAAGGAGTAGATACTCCATTGATTGACCGCATCATGGGATGGGGGCTGTCCTCCATCTATAACCAGTAAGCCAACAATGGTGCCCACAGGTACTGAACCTGGCATTTGGTATCTTGCTGGCGCGTCTGCACTCTACTGAGGACTACAAATGATTACAATGACTTCCTATTAAATGACCCGATAAATAGAGATTTAATCATGAATCCCATATTGAAGACTATCAATTATCTTTGGCTCCACCTTTGGAAGTATCGTGCTACTGAACGGCACCATCAACGTGTAGTGGAGCAGTTGCGGAAAGAAAAACGACCAATCAAAGTCGTGTTTATTGCAATTGATGTGGCTTATTGGCGCTACCAGCACATTTATGAACTAATGCTTGCAGACAGTCGTTTTCAACCAACAATCGTTCTTTCGCCTTGCATAGGTCATGCGCATCAGGAGCAGGAGATAGAACGCCTGCGTGTTTATTTCGACACACGCGGCATTAGCTATGTGGACTATGATTTCAACAGCAAGCCTTTCTGCATCAGAGAAGAGATATGCCCTGACATTATATTTTTCCCACAACCTTACGAACATCTACTTTGCAAGGAGCACGATTGTCTCAATTTCTACGACCGCTTGACCTGCTACATGCCTTATGGCTTCTGGACTTCTACGGGAAAAGGCAGCTACAACCTGCACTTCCATAACCAGGCCTGGCGGCTTTACTATTCCACACAACTACACCTGAAAGAGGCACAGCGCATAGCAGATAACCAAGGGCGCAACGTCAGGGTGACGGGCTATGCCAATGCCGACGACTTCCTGACTAATGCCCACCGCAGTCCTTGGCGCGAGATGAGTGACGGACTTCACCGTAAACGTATTATCTGGGCTCCGCATTTCTCTATCACATCGAAGAGTTCCAACCAGCCTACAAGGGCCGGTTTCCTATGGATGGCAGACCTGATGATTAAGCTGGCACAAGAGTACAGCAAACAGATACAGATAACTTTCAAGCCCCACCCTGCCTTGCTAACTCAGCTCTACCAACATCCAGAGTGGGGTTTCGAGCGTACCAATAAATACTACGACCTGTGGCGCACAATGGAGAATACGCAGTTAGAGACAGGCGAGTTTATCGACCTCTTCATGACCAGTGATGCCATGATTCACGACAGCGGCTCTTTTGTCGTAGAGTATCTCTACACCAAGCGTCCCGTAATGTTTGTATCCAAGAACATGCAACCTATCCTCGACACACAGAGCGAGTTTGGCTTGAAAGCCTACCAACAGGCTTATATCGGCAGGACGGAGAACGACATCAGGAAATTCATTGACGAAGTGGTGCTCAGAGACGACGACCCCATGCTGTCCCAGCGCGAACGGTTCTTCAACGACTATCTGCTACCGCCCAGAGGAAAAAGCGTTGCCCAGAATATGTTGGATGACATCGTGGAAAGTCTAAAACTATAAATATAGCTATGACAAGAAAATATTCAATCATTGTCGTCACATACAACAATGCGGAAGGACTCCGTGAGACACTGCAGAGCATACGCCTGCTTGACTATGAAAGCAAGGAGGTTGTCATCATTGATGGCGGTAGTCAGGATGCAACCCCGAGTATCATCGATGCCAACAAGGACATCATCACCGTTGCCATTTCAGAGAAAGATACAGGCATATACAATGCCATGAATAAGGGCATCAAGTATGTCAAGGGCGACTATGTGGTCTTTATGAATGCTGGTGACATGTTCGCAGGGAAAGACGTACTAAGTATAGTATCTCAATATAATGGAGACATTATGTTAGGTGGTGAAACCTATGGTGGTACTCTCCGCATGGTCAAACCCCAGATGACACTCTATGATATACTGTCCATCGGACTAAACCACCAAGCGGTTTACTATCGTAGGGAGATTCTTCAGAAATATGGTTTTGATGAGTCCTACAAACTGATTGCTGACCTGAAATCGGTAGTTGAGCCTTTAGTGAAAGAACATGTGTCTATCTCTTGTATCACTGAGATATTGGCCGTCTGCGAAGGAGGAGGGGTAAGTAAACAAAGATGGCGTGATACAATTGTTGAGAACCGTCGTATTATAGAAGAGGTGATGGATTCTTTTTATAAGGCCGACTACGTGCGCTTTGCACGCATCAATAACGAGATGATTGACGATTTTATCGTGTTGTCTTGTTTCCGTAGTTTATTTCCTATATTGCGCCTCTTGAGTAAAATTGCGAAGTTTTTCAATAAGAGGTTCAAGCATATTCCCATTTGATATATCTATGAGCGAGACACTGAAGGAGAAAACGGCTAAAGGCCTACTTTGGGGCGGCTTCACAGGCGGACTACAGCAGTTACTGGGACTAGTCTTTGGTATCGTTCTGGCCCGTAAACTGTCACAGGCCGACTATGGTATGATTGGCATGCTGGCTATCTTCTCTGCAGTAGCATCCTGCATGCAGGAAGGTGGTTTCATTGCTGCACTCAACCGCAAGAAGGAGGTGACGCAACGCGACTTCAATGCCGTCTTCTGGATGAGCATCCTGACCAGCATCAGTTTCTACACACTGTTCTGGTTTACCGCTCCACTCATTGCCCGTTTCTATGGCGAACCACGTCTGACGGCTCTCGCCCGCTATTCATTCCTAAGTTTCCTGTTCGTCAGCTTCAGCATCGCTCCACGTGCATACATTTTTAGAAACATGATGGTGCGTCAGAGCAGTATTATTGCTTTGGTTTCGATGGCTCTATCAGGTGCTGTGGGTGTTTTGATGGCTTATCAGGGCTATGCCTATTGGGGGCTCGCTACACAGACCATCGTCTTCACGTTGTCTGTCAGTGTGTTCAATTTCTGGTTCTCTGGTTGGCGACCGTCGCTTCACATAGACCTTCGTCCTATCAAGGAAATCATAGGATTCAGTAGCAAACTTATAATAACAAGTATCGTTACTTCTGTCAACAACAACGTTTTACCGGTTTTGTTAGGGCGTTTCTATTCGGCAGGCAGCGTTGGTAACTTCACACAAGCCAACAAATGGAACACGATGGGACATTCGCTCATCACCAACATGCTCTACAGTATTGCACAGCCAGTGTTAACAAAAACGGAAGACGATAAACAACGTCAGAAACAAGTGTTTCGAAAACTGCTACGTTTCACAGCGTTCGTCTGTTTTCCCGCAATGCTCTGTTTGGCCTTAGTCAGCAAGGAGTTTATAGTTATCTTGATTACTGAGAAATGGCTGGATAGCGCGTCAATACTACGGGTGTTGTGTCTCGCTGGAGCAATAATGCCCATCAGCTACCTCTTCTCCAACCTGCTCATCAGCCGTGGACGTTCTGTTGCCTACATGTGGTGTACGATTACTCTGTGCTTGGCGCAATTGCTGGGTATTACACTGTGTGTACCCTATGGCATCAGTCGAATGGTGATTGTATTTACAATTATCAACATTGGCTGGGCTGGTATATGGTTCTGGCTTTCTCATGGCGAGATAGGCCTAACCATTAGCGAAGCTATTCGCGATATAGTCCCCTATCTTTTATTAGCTTTTGCTGCAGTAGTGGGTGCCCATTTTGCCACAAGCGGCATCTCAAATATCTACATAGCCTTCGCAGTAAAAGTGATGATGGTGGGCTGCTTCTATTGCGCTGCACTATGGATGCTTGGTTCAACAATCTTCAAGGAAACCGTACTCTTTCTTATCAAAAAGAAAATAGAATGAAACAAGAAAAGACACGTGACAGTAACATGGAGTTACTCCGTCTAACAGCCATGCTTTTAGTGATGGTGGTACATGCCAGCTACAGAGCATTACCTAAACCAACGCCGGAAAGCATTGCCAGCGACCCCATATCCATGTTTCTTCAGATTACAGTAGAGAGTTTTTCAGTGATGGGAGTCAATGTATTTGTTATGTTATCAGGCTGGTATGGAATCCGCCTGCGATGGTCACGCCTATTGGAATTGTTTTTCCAGGTGGCCTTCTTTACCTTCCTGTGCTTTGGTATCTTATATGCACTGACGAATGAGCTGCCACCAACTCCATATCTTAGTTTTCTGATGCTTCATGAGGGCGATTACTGGTTCATTAAAACCTATGTAGCCTTATATCTACTTTCGCCGATACTCAACACCTTTATTCAGACAGCCACACGGCGTCAAGTGAGCATTACTATCTTGTCATTTTTAGCATTTCAATGGATATTTGGATGGATATTTGAGGCAACAACATGGCTACGTGCAGGTTACAGTTTACCTTCTTTTATTTGCCTGTATCTTCTTGCCCGCTATTTGAATGTTTATAAACCCTCGTTTACTAAATGGCATCCAAGAACAGACCTGTGTATATATCTTACGATATGTGCTATGGTCACTCTTATTTACTTCATAATGAAACGCTATTTCAACTTAGGAGGTGTGCTGTGGTTCTACAATTCGCCAACCACAATAATCGCAGCTATGTTTTTATTGTTATTTTTCAGCAAGCTGAAATTACACAGCAGGTTGATAAACTGGTTGGCAATATCCGCATTGGCTGTTTATCTCACCCACAGCCACACACCGTTAGGTCAATATTACGATTTTTATATACGTGAATGGCATGACACATTGCCACGCTTCTCCTTTATTTTACACATAGTCCCTTTTATTGCAGGAGTGTTTTTCAGTAGTATTCTTATAGACAAGGTGCGTCTGTTACTATGGCATCCTATACAGTTACTTATCGAAAAAAGGAGAAGGGGATGAATAATAATTGCGCACCAACGACTCTATTTCAACAGGTACGAGCCCCTCGATACTTTCGCCTTTTTTTACCCGTCTGCGTATTTCTGTGCTCGAGATATCCAACAAGGGCACATTGATGGTGCCAGGATGTTCGTCGCGAGGATAGACAATGACATTGTGGTGCCACAGAATGTCCTTCCAGTGGCGCCAACGCTCAAAGTGAGCCCAGTTGTCGCCACCTATCAGCAGCGTGAACGTATCGTTGGGGAAGTCCTCCTTCAGTCGCTGCAGCGTGTTCCACGTATAGCTCGGTGTGGGCAGGTGCAGTTCGTAGTTGCTGGCAATGATGCCCTCTTCGCCATGCAGTGCGATGCGTGCCATCTGGTAGCGCAGTCCATCGTCGAGCAAGTCGCTCCCCTGCTTCAGCGGGTTTTGTGGCGATACCATCAGCCACACCTCATCCAGCCCTGCCAGCACTTTCAGCTGACGAGCTAAGGCAATATGCCCGTTATGGATGGGGTTGAATGAGCCGCCGAAGATGCCGATTAACTTCCCCCGACTCCTCCCAAGGAGGCGAGAGTCTTGTGTTACGGAACTATTCATTGAGGAACTGCTCTACGATTTGCAACGTCTCCTGCTTGGCCTGTTCCAAGTTGTCATTGACAATGATGTGATCGAACTGCGGAGCGAAAGTCATCTCGTACTCTGCCTTTGCCAAGCGTTCTGCAATGGCCTCGGCAGTATCGGTAGCACGTCCCTCCAAACGTCGTCGAAGTTCTTCGACAGAAGGAGGCTGAATAAAAAGACTCAGAGCCTTGTCACCATAATATTTCTTGATATTGATGCCACCTTTCACATCCACATCGAACACCACGTTTTGGCCTTCCTCACGCTGATTCTCAACCTGCTGCTTTAGGGTACCATAGAAGCGGTCATGATAAACTTCCTCGTATTCCAGGAACTCATCGTTCTCAATACGCTGCTTAAACTCATCTGGTGTGAGGAAGAAGTACTCTACACCGTTCTGTTCCGTTCCTCTTGGTGCACGGCTCGTACAAGAGATGGAGAAGAAAAGGTTCAGCTCAGGATGCTCCTTCATGAGCCACTGCACAATCGTCGACTTACCCGATCCGCTTGGAGCCGACACAATCAACATTTTTCCCTTCATAACTATGAACTTTGAACTATAAGTTAAAGCGCATTCAGCACCTGTTCCTTAATCTGTTCTAACTCATCCTTCATCTGGACCACGATGTTCTGCATCTCAGCCTGATTCGATTTTGAGCCAGTGGTGTTGATCTCACGTCCCATCTCCTGAGCGATGAAACCAAGCTTTTTGCCTTGGCCGTGTCCATCGCGCATGGTCTCACGGAAGTATTTCAGGTGGTTGGTCAGACGTTGCTTCTCCTCGCTAATGTCCAATTTCTCTATGTAATAGATGAGTTCTTGTTCCAAACGATTCTTATCGTACTCCACACCAGGAATTTGTTGCAGACCATCCACAATTCGCTGACGTATTTTCTCTACACGTGACTTCTCGTATGGCTCTATTTCTGCTAACAGACGTTCGATGTTGTCAATCTTCTCAGCAAACTTCTTCTCCAGTGCAGCACCTTCTTGTTTGCGGAAGTCAACTAAGGCTTCAATGGCTTTCACTACTGCTTCACGCGCTGCAGTCCATTCCTCGTCGGTCAGTGTTTCCTGTTCGGTCTTGGCCAGCACATCGGGCATGCGTGTCAACGTGTTAATCCAGTCGGATGGCTCAGGGAAACCCACCTTCTCGGAAATACTTTTCAGTTGATGGTAATAGTTCTCCATCAGGGCTGCGTTCACGGGCGTAGCATCCACATTGGCATCTTTCTCTACCCAGAGCGCAAACTCTACCTTTCCACGTTCTACCGACTGTGATATCATCTGTCGGATCTCCATCTCCTTCTCGCGGTAAAGTGGGGTGATGCGCGTCTGTAGGTCTAATTGCTTGGAATTGAGTGATTTGATTTCAGCGTTAATCTTCTTGTCCTTGAAAGTTACGACAGCCTTGCCGTAGCCGGTCATTGATTGTATCATTTGTTTTAATTACGATTTGACAATTGACTTTTTACGATTTATTTCTGTGCACCGAATTTATTATACGAAACGTTTTCGGGCTTCCATTTGTCCTTTGGCGTGGGATTCTCTGCGGGATGACCAATGATAACGGTGCATAGTGGGATGATGCTTTCGGGCAATCCCAATACCTTTTGGGTCTCAGGATAACGGTTCTCCATAGGCCACTGACCAGTCCATACGGCACCAAGTCCCATGGCATGAGCTGCGAGAAGCAGGTTCTCGGTAGCAGCCGATGTGTCTTGAATCCAGTATTCCCGTCCTTTGCCCTCTAACGCTTTCGTCATGTCACCGCAAACTACAATAGCAAGGGGCGCATTGCGCAACATGTCACCACGGCGACCCTGTCCTGCCAATTGGTTCAGTACTTCCTTATCGTCGACTACTACGAAGTGCCAGGGCTGCTTGTTGACGGCTGTGGGAGCAGCCATCGCTGCACGCAGCATCTTCTCGATACAGCAGGGCTTGACCTTCTCATCGGTAAACTTGCGTATAGAGGTGCGGGTCATGATGACATCTAGGGCAGCAGCCTTCTCCTTGCAACTGCCTTGCATTTCCTTACAACCCTCTTTCTTCTCCTTGCAACATTCCTGTGCTGTGGCTACGCCTATACCCATACATAGCATCATAGCCATTGTCATCATAAGCTTTTTCATATTCTCTCTTTTTGTTGTTTTAATGGTGCAAAGTTACAAAAAAATATGAATATGAATTATAAATTACAAATAATTTTGTAACTTTGCACCCCAAATAGTAAATTGAAAAACAGAAAGGTAAAGAATCGTGGCGTGTATACTACATATAGATACCAGTACGGGGGTTAGTTCAGTGGCTGTGAGCGAAGACTCACATGTCATTTTCCAACAGGAGGATCATACGGGACCCAGCCACGCTGAGCGCTTGGGTTCAATGGTTGACGAAGCATTGTCGTTTACCGACAACCATGGCATTCCCTTTGATGCCGTAGCGGTAAGTTGTGGTCCTGGAAGTTATACTGGCTTGCGCATCGGCGTGTCAATGGCTAAGGGCATCTGCTATGCCCGTAACCTGAAACTGGTTAGTGTACCTACGTTGGAACTGCTCTGCGTCCCTGTGCTCCTTGGCGAGAAGGTGGAGGAAGAGGATGCACTGCTCTGCCCGATGATCGATGCTCGCAGAATGGAAGCGTATGTCGGTTTGTACGACCGTGCCCTGCGTCCAGTGCGCGAGGTGATGGCCGATGTAATCGAAGAGAATACCTACAAGCAGTGGCTCGATGAGCGAATAGTCTATTTCTTTGGTAATGGGGCTGCTAAGTGCAAGGGCGTAATCACTCACCCCAATGTGCGGTTCATTGATGGCGTAGAACCCTTGGCTAAGTGGATGCAACCATTGGCTGAGCGTCGTCTGCTGAACGGACAGGTAGAGGATGTGGCCTACTTTGAGCCTTTCTATCTGAAAGACTACGTGGCAAAAGTATCAAAGCCACTTCTTTAAATTTGGTAATTGAAAGCTTGAGTATAAGAGCTATGAATATACAAGGATTAGACTATAATACGCAGCGAGAAGTGCTGCAGATGCCAGAGTACGGGCGCGAGATACAGAAGATGGTAGAGTTGGCCGTCTCGCTTCCTACAAAGGAAGAGCGCCTGCAATGTGCCCAAACGATTGTGAAGCTGATGGAGACGAAAGTCCCACAGTTGCGTGAGAATGTAGACTACGAGCAGACATTGTGGGATCATCTCTATATCATGAGTCATAAACAACTCGACATCGAATGGCCCTACGATGTGAGTGGGGCAGAGCGCCTACATGAAAAACCACAGCCCATGAGGTTACCTCAAAGGGAAATACGCCTCCGCCATTACGGGAGAATGATGGAAGAGCTGTTGGAGAAATTAAAGACTATGCCCGATAGTGTGGAACGCGATGAACTGGTGCGTCTGACGGCCAACCAGATGAAACGCGATTTAGTGCAGTGGGGACATGGCTCTATGGATGATGAGCGTGTGGCTAATGATTTGGCTCGCTTTACTGACGGTAGGATTCAACTGAATCTTGATGAGTTCTCATTTGATGAGATCGCCACGCCTGATGCCACCAAACGTGGCGGAAAGAAAAGGAAATAATTACCTTGACACAATTATTGTCTTATGGCATCATTTATCATTGAAGGCGGACACTTGTTACAGGGTACTATTGTGCCGCAAGGTGCAAAAAACGAGGCTCTGCAGGTCATCTGTGCTACGTTGCTGACAAAGGAGAAGGTTACTATCGAGAATATACCCAATATCAGGGATGTCAATAACTTGATCCGGCTATTGAAAGATATTGGCGTGAAGGTGGAACAACAAGGTAGTTCGGCAACCTTCCAGGCTGATAATCTTAATTTGGATTACCTTGAAAGCGATGAGTTTGTGGCAAAATGTGCCGAACTGAGAGGATCGGTGATGATGATTGGACCGTTGTTGGCCCGTATGGGCAAGGCAATAGTGGCTAAGCCCGGTGGTGACAAGATTGGTCGTCGTCGCCTGGATACCCACTTTCTTGGCTTTGAACGTCTTGGCGCACAGTTCAATCATATTGCTGAGCGTAGCGTCTATGAGATATCGTCACAAAGGCTAAAGGGCAGTTATATGTTGCTCGATGAGGCCTCGGTCACAGGTACTGCCAATATCGTGATGGCGGCTGTGCTGGCAAAGGGTAAGACTACCATTTACAATGCAGCATGTGAACCCTATCTACAGCAACTCTGTAAGATGCTGGTCAGTATGGGAGCACATATTAATGGTATCGCTTCTAATCTCCTCGTTATTGAGGGAGTAGACATTCTTCATGGCACCTCCCATAAGATTCTGCCCGACATGATTGAGGTCGGATCGTTTATTGGTATGGCAGCGATGGTAGGCGATGGCATCCGCATCAAGGATGTGTCACTCAAAAACCTTGGTATTATTCCCAATACTTTCCGTAGAATGGGGATAAAAATCAAGGTGGAAGGCGATGATCTCTTCATTCCGCGTATGCGCCACTACGAGATACAGTCGTTTATCGACGGAACTATAATGACGCTTGCAGATGCACCATGGCCCGGACTGACACCCGACCTGCTTTCAGTGCTGATTACCGTAGCAACACAGGCACGTGGATCCGTACTCTTCCATCAGAAGATGTTTGAGAGCCGCTTGTTTTTTGTCGATAAACTTATCGATATGGGTGCCCAGATTATCCTCTGTGATCCGCATCGTGCGGTGGTCGTCGGTCACGATCGTAAGATGCAACTGAAAGCCGGACGTATGTCTAGTCCCGATATCCGAGCCGGTATCGCCTTGCTCATAGCTGCTATGAGTGCCAAAGGCACCAGTCGTATAGACAATATTGAACAGATAGACCGCGGCTACGAGAATATTGAGCATAGGCTTAATGCCCTTGGAGCACATATAGAAAGACTATAGAATGATTAGGGAAGAAGAGGTTTTTAAGATTGGTCGATTAGGAAAGGCTCATGGTGTCAGAGGTGAAGTTAGTTTCATGTTCGACGATGATGTGTTCGACCGTGTCGATGCCGACTATCTTATATTGGAGGTCGATGGTATCTTGGTGCCCTTCTTCATTGAGGAATACCGTTTCCGCTCAGATTCTACTGCCTTGATGAAATTCGAAGGAGTGGATACGCAGGAAAGAGCCCGTGAACTGACTAATTGCGATGTGTACTTTCCTCGCAGTTTGGCTGAAAACGATGAACAGCCACTGTCGTGGTCGTTCTTCGTCGGTTTCATGCTGGTGGATGCTGCAACAGGTAAGAGCGTTGGACGTATCGAGGAAGTTGACGATGGTACAATCAATGTGCTCTTTGAATTAGAAAATGGACTGCTTGTGCCCGCTGCGGAAGAGTTAATCAAGGATATCAATCAGGAAAAGAAAGAAATAGTAATGGTTCTTCCGGAAGGACTATTGGAACTCTAAAAAGAAATGAAGAAACGACAAATAGCCATATTGGGCTCTACAGGCAGTATAGGCACGCAGGCTCTGCAAGTGATAGAGGAACATAGTGACCTTTACGAAGTGTATTGCCTGACTGCTAATAATAAGGTGGACTTGCTGGCCGAACAAGCGCATCGCTTCAATCCCGCGGCTATCGTCATAGCCAATGAACAGCGCTATGATGAACTGAAATCGTTGATGAGTGACCGTCCTGACATTAAGGTATATGCGGGCGCTCGTGCTCTCGACGAAATCGTGGAGGCAGGACCTATTGATATGGTACTAACTGCTATGGTGGGATTCGCCGGACTGTCACCAACTATCCATGCCATCAAAGCCCATAAGACCATCTGTCTGGCCAACAAGGAAACACTGGTGGTGGCGGGCGAGTTGATTTGCAAACTGGCCATGGAGAACAGGGCTTCGATATTGCCGGTAGACAGCGAACATTCGGCTATCTTCCAGAGTCTGGTAGGCGAAGATGATAACCCCATCGATAAGATCTTGCTCACTGCATCGGGCGGACCGTTCCGTCAGATGCCGATGGAACAATTGGCCACTGTGACAAAAGCCGATGCCTTGCGCCATCCTACATGGGACATGGGGGCAAAGATTACCATCGATTCGGCTTCGATGATGAATAAGGGATTCGAGGTGATTGAGGCTAAATGGCTTTTCGGGGTTGATGCCTCTCAGATACAGGTTCTCGTACATCCACAGAGCATCGTTCACTCTGCAGTGCAATTCCAGGATGGTAGCGTGAAAGCCCAACTTGGTGTGCCTGATATGCGGTTGCCCATTCAGTATGCTTTCTCCTTCCCTCGCAGATTGCCGTTGAGCGGAAAGAAACTCAATCTCTTTGAGAGCCATTCGCTTGAGTTCTTTGAACCTGATCTCAAGAAGTTCCGCTGTCTGGCCTTAGCTTTCGAGGCGATCAAACAAGGCGGTAATATGCCGTGCATCGTCAATGCCGCTAACGAGATTGTCAATCGCGCCTTCCTTGAAGACCGTTGTGGCTTCTTACAGATGGGGACTGTCATTGAGAAGACCATGCAATGCGCTACATATGTCAAGACTCCTACATATGAGGATTATCTGCAATCAGATGCAGAGGCACGTCGCATAGCAGAGTGTATGATAAAATAATAATCGAAGCCTCGAAACTTCGATATAACAACATAACTGAAAAAACAATGGAAGTATTTCTGATAAAACTATTGCAGTTCATCTTGGCCATCAGCTTGCTGGTGTTGCTTCATGAGTGTGGTCACTTTTTCTTCGCAAAACTGTTCAAGGTAAGAGTGACAAGATTCTATCTCTTCTTCAATCCGAAATTTCACCTCATCAGCACCTACGACACTTGGGTGCGTAAGTTGCTTCGATTGAAGCCTGAGGTTGTACCAGTTAAAGAAACGGAAGTTAAAGACGGAGATAAGACTAAGAAGGTGAAGGAAAAAGAATATGTTGGCACGGAATATGGTATCGGATGGCTGCCGCTTGGTGGCTATTGCGCTATCGATGGAATGATCGACGAAACCAATCAGCAACTTTCTGAAGAAACTCATCCATGGGAGTTCCGTACCAAGCCAACTTGGCAACGACTGCTTATCATGATTGGTGGTGTGCTGGTCAACTTCTTGTTGGCACTGTTCATCTATGCAATGGTACTGTTTACTTGGGGTGAAAGCTATGTTCCCACCCAGAAGATGACACAGGGAATGGAATTCAACCGGCAAGCTAAGAGCCTGGGCTTTCAGGATCATGATGTGCTGTTGTCGTACGACGGAGGCAACTTCAAGACCTACGATGCTGACTTGTTCCGACAAATAGCCGATGCCAAGCAGGTGACAGTGTTACGCGACAGCCAGAAGGTTACGTTGTCTTTACCAGGCAACCTTGACCTGCTGAACATGCTGAAAACAGAACCGCGCTTCATGCGACCGTTCATTCCTGCTGTTGTTGGTAGTGTGATTCCTAAGACGGCAGCTGCAACGATAGGTCTTCAGAAAGGTGATACACTGTTGGCTGTCAATGGTCATGAAGTAGCTTCCTATGGTCAGTTCACTGATGAGATAGGCAGAGTCAACGACGTTGTAGAGGCCTCTACAGGTGATGCTGAGAAGGCGAAGGCACGTACAATTACGTTGGTTTATAGTCGTGATGGCGTTCGTGATACGGTGCCTGCTACTTTAGACAAGGAGTTGAAACTGGGCTTTACTGTTTCAACTCTCTATCAGCCTGATACCGTGAACTATGGATTCATCGAGAGTTTCCCGGCAGGTGTCAGTTATGGTTTGCATACACTGAAGGGCTATGTGAGTGATATGCGTTATGTGTTCACTGCCGATGGTGCTAAGTCGCTCGGTGGTTTCGGAGCCATTGGAAGCCTGTTCCCCGCTACATGGGACTGGCACCAGTTCTGGCTGATGACTGCATTCCTGAGTATCATCCTCGCATTCATGAATATATTACCCATTCCAGCGCTAGATGGTGGACATGTGCTCTTCCTACTTTATGAGATGATAACACGTCGTAAGCCGTCTGAGAAGTTTATGATACGTGCTGAGTATGTGGGCTTTGGCATTCTGTTGTTGCTCATGATTGTGGCCAATCTCAATGATATCCTGCGTTGGCTGGGTTATATGTAAGAGTTTAGAGTTATGAGGTTCGCACTGTTTGGAAATATTTATCAACGCGAGAAGTCTGGAGCCATCAGGCATTTGCTTGATTGTCTGAAGACATATCAGGCAGAGGTGTGTGTCGACCGAGAGTACTTCGACTTCTTGAAATGTGAGCACTTGATAAGTGATGGCGAAGCAATGGTCTTTGAAGACAATGACTTCGAGGCAGATTTTGCTGTCTCTATGGGAGGTGATGGTACACTGTTGAAGACAGCGAGTAGAGTGCGCGACAAGCAGGTGCCTATCCTTGGCGTTAATATGGGACGACTAGGATTCTTGGCTGACGTGACCGCATCTGAGATAGATGCCTGTATCAAATCACTGCACGCTGGTGACTATACAACTGAGAATAGGGCACTTATCAAGGTGGAAACAAATGGTGAGCCTGTAGAGGAATACAACTGTGCTCTCAATGATGTGGCTATTCTAAAACGCGATACCGCATCAATGATATCTATTCAGGCTAAAATCAATGGTGATTATTTGACTACTTACCAAGCAGACGGACTGATTATTTCGACTCCAACAGGCTCTACTGCATATTCCCTGTCGAATGGCGGACCTATCATTGTGCCACAAACGGGCGTGTTTCTGATAATTGCTGTTGCACCACATTCACTTAACGTACGACCCATTGTGATTCCTGATAGTGCTGTGGTGGAACTGACGGTGAGCAGTCGAAGTCATTCATTCTTGGTGGCAGTCGATGGTAGGTCTACCAGTCTGCCAGAAGGCTTGACACTACGTCTGAGCAAGGCACCCTACCAGGTGAAAGTAGTCAAACGTAAGGATACTCGTTATTTCGCTACCTTGCGAGATAAGATGATGTGGGGAGCTGATGGTAGAAAGTGAAAAGTGATAAACAATGAGACTGAGGGAGTATTTGCAGATACCGGAAAGCCGCTATACGTCGATGCAGATAGCTCGTTGGCTGTGGCGGGCATTGCGTGGCAATCGATTGCAGGCTTCGCTCAATGCTATCGTGGGACTCCTTGGTGTCGTACTCAGTCTGCTCAGCGTATGGGCTATGCAGCGTGCGATTGATACTGCTGCAGGCTATCGCGAAGGTTCTGTCTATTGGGCTGTGGCTATCATGGCTCTGCTCATCTTGGGTGAGTTCGCACTCGGCATCTCCCGTGTATGGATACGTAATATCTTAGGTGTCAAAGCACAGAATAGGATGCAACAGCGTATGCTCGCCCGTTTGCTGCGTTCAGAATGGCGTGGCCGCGAGGCAATGCATAGTGGCGATATCATCAATCGCTTGGAACAGGACGTACAGAATGTAGTGACGTTTCTGACGGAGACCCTTCCTTCAACCTTGAGTACGGTAGCGATGTTTATTGGTGCCTTCTTCTATCTCTTGCAGATGGACGTGTGGTTGGCGTTGATAACTATCGGCATCCTGCCTATATTTATATTAGTAAGCCGTTTTTATGTGGCTCAGATGCGTCGTTATACCCGACAAGTGCGACAGTGTGACAGTGAGGTGCAGAACATACTTACTGAGACGATGCAACATCGTATGTTGGTAAAGACGATGGAGGCAGATGAGCAAATGCTCAGTCGCTTAGGCTCTACACAGTCTACGTTGCGAGGATGGGTGAAGAAACGCACCTTGTTCTCTGTTGCCAGCAATCTCTTTTTGAATTTTGGGTTCTCTTTGGGGTATATTATTGCCTTCCTTTGGGGAGCCATTCGCCTAAGTAGTGGCACTATTACCTTTGGCGCAATGACTGCCTTTTTACAATTAGTATACCGTATTCAGGGTCCTGCACGTGAATTAACCCATTTGGCACCTGCCTTCGTGAGTGTGTTTACAGCAACAGAAAGACTGATGGAACTGGAAGAGGTGCCTGAAGAAGAACAAGGTCATCCTATTCCTATGCCGGCACCATGCGGCATCCGTTTCGACCATGTCACGTTTAATTACGGAGCCGAAGGACAGCAGCCTACCATGCACGACTTCTCATTCGACTTCAAACCAGGTTCTTGCACGGCGATTCTCGGTGAGACAGGTGCCGGTAAAACGACGCTTATCAGGCTGTTGTTGGCATTGGTACGACAGCAAGAGGGAACAATAGAGATATATAGTGGTAGCAGCAACTATGGCAGTCAGCCTTTATCTCCGCTTCATCGCTGCAATTTCGTGTATGTTCCCCAAGGCAACACACTCCTCAGCGGCAGTCTCCGTGATAATCTGAGTTTAGGTAATCCCGATGCTACCGATGAAGAGATGCGTGAGGCATTGAAGGTGGCATGCGCTGACTTTGTAGACGAACTGCCTAAAGGATTGGATACCGAGTTTTCAGAGCATGGTGGTGGACTGTCAGAAGGTCAAGCCCAGCGTATTGCTATCGCACGAGCCCTCTTGCGACCTGGCAGCATCTTATTGCTTGATGAGGCTACCAGCGCCCTTGATACGGAAACAGAGCGCCAGCTGCTTAGCAATCTGCTCAGCAATCAGCAGCGCACGGTAATCTTTGTTACTCACCGCACGGCTGTTGTTTCTTATTGTAATCAGGTACTTAATTTAGGGAACTAATATCGTAGCTTCCCTTCTTTATTTCACGACCTTGAGCTAAAGCTCGAGCTCATTCACGCTCGATAAAGCATGAGCGAACTCTTGCTTTATTCTCACTTAATCATGACCTTTTTTCCGTCAATGATATATAAACCGTGTTTCGGACCTGAAACACGTCGGCCCTGCAGGTCATATACCTTTTGGTCTTCGCTCTTTGACATCTCAACGTCATTGATGCCTGAGGTAGGTGCAAAAGCTTTCAGAGAGAAGAGCCCGTCATAAACCTGGCCAGTGTTGGGATTAAACAGACCATGGTTGAACCAAGGTTCATAGACATGGTTGTTGTAGGGATTCTCCTCTGGGAACCAATAGAGCAGACCAATCAGATTCTCCTCATCCTTAATCTGCGATACCAGTGCGTCAAGAAATTTCTTCTGTCCGGCAGCCGAGGCAGGATAAGTCGAAGTGAAGTTGTAAGTGGCTTTTTCATCGTACCAGTTGTTGAAGTAGCCTGTCTCTACGACCATCACCTGCTTAGTGGGATAATACGTCTTGCAGTTCTTAATGGTGGAAAGAAGAATGTTGATGTTATTGTGCCACTCAGGATAATAGCTCAGTCCGATGATGTCATAGTCAATCGATGAGAGCCTGTCGTAGATACCTTTCGTAGTAGACCATACGCCAGCGCGCTCAGTATGGATGATAATCTTGGCTTGCGGACATTCCTCGCGACAGGCTTTTCCCGCTTGCGTCAGAAGCGTCTTGAAACGCTCCCAGTTGCTGTCGCTCGAAGTGGTGCACTTCTTTGGCGAAGAGGTTCCACTGGGCCCCCATAGCATGCCATAACTGATCTCGTTGCCTGTCTGGATGAAATCGGGTGTGGCACCGGCATCCTTCATCTGTTTCAGACAGTCTTTCGTATAGTCGTAAATCTTTTGATAGAGTTCGTTGTCGCTAAGACTGGCCCATGCTGAAGGCGTCCACTGGTTGCTGGGGTCAGCCCAAGTATCGCTGTAGTGGAAGTCGAGCATCAGCGACATGCCAAGATCTTTTACCCGCTTGCCCAGTTCCTTGACATAGTCTAAATCCTGCACCACACCCGTCTTGCCCGTTGGGGATACAAACAGTCGCAGACGGATAATGTTGAATCCGGCTTCAGTCTTGACATAGCTCAGCAGGTCGCTGATACGTTGGCCCTTAGCATCTTTATATACTACATTAGCATTTTCATATTTTGTGAGCATCGACATATCGCCTCCAACATATTTCTGAGCCGTTACTGTCGTTGCAGCAATAACTAATGCAGCTAAAGCAGTCAATATTTTTTTCATATTCATAGTTCTTTAATAGTGGTAATAATTTTTTCTGCGTGCAAAGGTAGTAAATAATAATGAATTTTAAATTATGAATAAAAAATATTTTTTACCTTTGTCTGCGTTATGGAATTTAGAAATGCACCTTTGGTCCCTTTGGCCCCCTTCGTTCTTTTTCTCATCTTTGGTATCTTGGTGGGAAAATGGTTTTATATAGGAGTGCCATTGCTACCCGTGTTGATGGGGGGTGTATTGGTTGCATTGCTGGCGCGTCGTTCCCCTATGATTCAAAGTATTTCTCTGACGTTGTGCTTTGCCGTGTTGGGGATGATAGTGATGCAGCGTCACTCATCAGCTACATCTCGGACAGAGACTGTAGAGGCTATTGTCGTCTGTGAGCCTGTCGAGAAACCAAAGACAATGGCTGTCGAGTTGTTGATTCCCGACAGTCATCGGCAGAGTCGCTATTATTTTTGGAAAGATGAGTGTAGCAAGCAGTTGAAGATAGGCGATCCCGTTATCGTGTCACTAGATTCCGATCAGTTTGTGAAGTCGCGAGAGTGGCAGAGTGGGGGAGATGCTTATCACCGTCTCTCTGGCTTTGATAAGTTGAGAATACGTGCTCTCTGGTATCGTCATCGGTTATTGGAGCGCTATCGTTCATTATCCGTTGACGATGAATCTGCCTACTCCGTATTGGCAGCCATGACGCTTGGCAATAAGTCTGCGTTGTCGTCAGAAGTAAAAGATATCTATTCTATAACGGGCGCATCCCACGTCCTGGCATTGAGTGGTCTTCACTTGGGCATTATTTACATGTTGCTGTCTGTCTTGCTGGCACATCGCCGCCGTTTCTGGCTTTCGCAGGTGGTTATTATCTTGAGTATCTGGGCCTTTGCCGTTATGACGGGGCTTTCTACTAGCATCGTGCGTTCTGCTACGATGATAAGCATCTATGGCCTGTTGTCTGTTGCTGGGCGAAACAAGTCGTCTTTGAATGTTCTTTGCTTTACGGCTATCGTGATGTTGCTGTTTAGTCCTACGTTACTTTTTGACGTGGGTTTCCAACTATCTTTCATGGCAGTTTTGTCTATTCTGCTTTTCATGCCTTTGCTAGAACGTATTATCCCTTCTCACTATCTGATAAAGTATCCCTTAGTGCGTTGGCTGTGGAGTGCTATCGCAGTGTCACTGTCGGCTCAGATAGGTGTGGCACCCCTTATCGCTTATTACTTCGGACGTTTCTCCACCTATTTCTTGCTGACGAATCTTTTTGTGCTGCCCCTTGCTACGGTCATCCTTTATGGTGCCCTGTTGTTCTTAATAACCTCGTGGTCACTTCTCGGCAGTGCCTTGTTTGCAGTAGTTGATCTCCTCAATCGCGGATTGTCGGTTGTCGCTTCGTTTCCCCTGTCGAGTATCGAAGGGTTACATCCCTCTGTCTTTCAGGTTTGCATGATGTACACCATTATTATATGTATATACATCGTTTGGCAACGCCTATTACCTCCATCTCGCAAATACTGATATTTTTTCTTGCAAATCTCCAGGAAAATCACTATTTTTGCAACAGTAATAACTTTTATAATTCAATAAGACAATGGCAAAAGTATATGTTTTCTTAGCTAACGGCTTCGAGGATGTCGAGGCTTTGATTCCTGTCGATGTTTTGCGCCGTGGTGGCGTGGACGTAGTCACGGTGAGCGCAGTAGAGGATTCCCAGATTGTGGAATCTGCCCATGGTGTTCAGATAGTGGCTGACAGCCTATTTGAGGATTGCGACTTTAGCGATGCCGACCTGTTGATGTTGCCCGGTGGTATGCCTGGTGCCAGCAATCTGTATGAGCATCGTGGTGTGTGTGAGGCTGTGCTCTCCCAGTTCAAGGCAGGTAAACGGGTATCAGCTATTTGTGCAGCCCCTGCCGTAGTACTGGCACAGTTGGGTGTCCTTGATGGTCGTCGTGCCACTTGTTATCCTGGTTTTGAGAAGTTGTTTACTAAGACTGAATACACAGGCGAACTAGTTACCGTAGACGGGAATATCACTACTGCTGAAGGCCCTGCTGCTGCCTTTCCCTATGCTTATGAGTTGTTGAGCCAACTGGCTGACAAAGCAATTGCCCATCAGATAGCTGTGGGCATGCGTTATGCTCATCTGATGGGCAATTAACAGTGGGTAAAGGCTGTCTATTTGTCAATAAAAAAGGTCAGGGAAACAGCGTGAGCAGTTCGCTGAAGTGCTCGATGCATGCCAGTCGTTCGCTCTCCACGGCCTCTGCCGTTTCCAGTTCCCATGTAATGTGGAATGGGATATAGACTGCCGAACAACCGACTGTCAAAGCAGGTGCGATGTCGCTCTTCATCGAGTTGCCCACCATCAACATCTCTTCGGGGGCTATGCTAAGTTTATGGCATAGCTCCCGAAATTCTTTTTCCCCTTTATCGCTAGTAATCTCTACGTCGTCGAAGAGCGGTGCAAGACCAGATCGTTGCAACTTATGCTCCTGGTCGAGCAGTTCTCCCTTGGTAAAGCAGATGAGTCGTAGGTCAGGACGTCTGTAACGTAGGGCGGCGATAGTTTCGCTTACCTCGGGCAGAGGTGTACAGGGGAACTGTAACAGGCGGTAGCATTGTTGTTGTATCTCACTGATCTTCTCGGCAGTCATTTCATAGTGGCTGACGCGCATGGCAGTCTCCAACATTGAGAGGGTGAATGCCTTAGCTCCAAAGCCCAGTAGTGGCATGTTCTTGCGTTCTGTAGCAAAGAGTTCCTGAGCAGCTGTCTCCCGGTCAACCCATGGTTCCAACTCAGTGTAGAGTTGTTGCATTACCTTATCAAAATGACCTTGGCAATCCCAAAGGGTATCATCAGCGTCAAACGCCACGATTTTTATTTGATCAGTTTCCATAGAATGCCTTTTGTCCTTTCGTGTTGTACTGTTGACCGTTTTTCACGATGATGACCTGTCCATTCTTTATCACTTTGCGCGTCTCTGTCGCCTTGGCGTCTGCATTGGTACTGATGATGCCAGCTGGCGTGCCAGTATACACGGCGGCATACATATCGTAGATACGAGCGCCACCATTAGCACCTTTTTGGGCAAAGGTGATGCTGCGCACTCGGATGCGGTCCTCGTCGGAAGTAAGCCCTGCCAGTTCCAAGATATTCATTTGATAAGACCCCTTGCTATATTTCTGGGTGGTGGTAGTTTTGGTAGATCCATCAGCCATTGTAGTCTTTATCTCGAAGGTTCGTCCACCGGTGAAGTATACATTCAAAAAGTACTTCAGCACCCCGTTATCGAAGTTCATCTTCAGACCGCCATTGCTCTGGGCCAGACAGACGGCTCCTTTGGAATAGCCCGATGAAGTCTCTTCCTTATCAGGGTCGATGACGGTATTTCCTCCATCGCCGTTGATTATTTCCAATACCCCTTGCAGATCGGCAGGCAGAAGGTTGATAGAGTCTTGGAAGTGGTACCAGTCGCCAGTAAGTACGCGAGAAGGCAACACCAGTGTGATGATGCCTGATGTGGTAACATCTTTCACACCCTCGGCGCTATTGCCCGACACTGTAACCGTAAACGTACATCCCGTCTGTGGTGTGCCACTGATGGTGAGTTGTTGGCCCTCCACTTTATATGTCAGTCCCTCTGCGAGGTTCTCCACTTTGGCTGTCGTGCCAACCTCATTCCATTCGTAGACAATATCAGCAATAGGCTCTCCGCCTACTACCTCTTGCGATGAGTTGGCAGTCTTACACGTCAGTTCTATCTTCTCGGGAACTACGAAATTGTTGGGTACGCCATCAAGTTCGAAGGCTCCGAAGTCAGGTGCCTCGTCGTTATAGTTGATATAGATGTCATCGGCCGTGATGAGTTCCAGTCCCTTGGCTGTGGCCTCCTCAAGAGAGAGGTGGCGCTTAGGAGTGAAGCCTACGATTGGCGTTCCTTTGTCTTTCATGATGCTACCCGGCTTTAGACGCGCAAAGTTGTTGTTGGGCAACGAACCATCGGCCTCACGAGGAGCTAAGAAGTCAGCAACCGACAGTGATAGGAACTCACTGCTGTAGTCTTTTGTCACAATCTGTGTCTTACCTTCTTTATAGCCTTCCTTGATGGGGCTGCATCCGTCGAGCGTTGTCCACGAGTTGAAGTCTGTATCAGGATCTTGGTAACCTTCCTTGTCGGGTGAGAGGAACTCGTGGTTGCCTACCTTCACACCGCTCTTTTCTGCCGTGGCACCCCAACCGATACAGTTGCGTATCATCATGCCTCCATACATGAAGAGGGTGGGGAAACGGTAGTTGTACTCATTGCCCCAGGCAGTACAGTTGAAGATATACATTCCCTCGTAGGCATTGTTCTGATCGAAGCCCTTATGCAAATTGCCAAAGGCCACGCAGTTGGTCACTACGTGGGCACCTACCGACTGGTCAAAGGCAGCACCACCAGCCGAACCGCCGCCACCCAGTTTGAAGCCATTGCCGTTCTTGCCCTCACTGCCAGAAGGTGTATATCCAGCATGCCATGCCCAGCAGTGGTCGATGACTACCGGATGGTACACCATGTAGAGATCCCAGTTGTCATCACTGTTGGTCCAAGCGCGACAGCCATGGAACTCGGTGCCCGGGCCGGGGAATAACTTACAGGCAAAGCCGTCGGCATCGCCGCCATCGTCGGTGCCGTTGTACGACCTGCTGTCGTAGTTGTTATATGAGTCACAGTTGATAACTTTGTTTCCCCGACAGTAGGTGTAACCCGGATTGAACTCTGGTTGTCCTGAGATAGGTAGTGACTTGGTCTCTTCAATCTTGAAGTCCTTATACATGCCAATCTGCAGACCTGTGTCGTTATTGTCGTGGAACACGCATTGCTCAATAATATTATACGAGCCCTCCACCTTCATGCCGTTATCCTCGGCATTACAGAGTGTCAATCCCTTGAAGTGCCAGTAGTTGGCCAAATGGTTCACGTAGATGCATCGACCCATCTTGAATTCCGCCTCCGTAGTATGGTGCATGCCTGAGCCGTCAATAATTACCTCACCGTCACCGGCAGCCCATAGGTAGCAGCGGCGCTCGGCCGTAGTAGCCTTCTCAGGTATTTTGATGCGCTCGCTGATAACGTAGCGCCCACCATGCACCCAGATGGTGTCGCCCGGCTGACATATTTCCACAGCCTTATGGATAGTAAGCAATGGTGCTTCCGCAGTACCGATATTCTCGTCATTGCCAGTGGTCGTCACGTGGATGGCCCCTGCCGTAGCTGTGAGGGCGAAGCAAGCCAAGACTGCCGTCAGCCCCTTTTTGATAGTCGATGTAATCATAATAGTTTTAGTTGGTATCGTTATTGTTATCATTTTTTTTATTTGACGGCAAAGTTACGAAAAGTCGAGCGAAATGCCAAAGGAAAGCAAGCTTTTCTTTTCATTCCCAGTGTTTGTGCCCTTCACTCTCAGCGTTTGTGCCCTTCGCTCCCAGCGCCTCTCACGATTGATGGTGCAAAGATACAACATTCTCGTTGCGGTCTACGAATTTTTGCCCCGTTTTTTTCAAAAATTTTTTTCTGGGCGGGGTATCCTGTTGCGGTGTTGCAGTGTTGCAGTTCTCCAAAAGTTTTTCCATACCTAAAAAATACTTCTATATTTATATATAAATATAGAGTTAATTTTTGACCTTCTCATAATCGTTTTTGGAACTGCAACACTGCAACGCTGCAACACTGCAGTACAAGACAATTCGACGCAGCGAGAAGCATATTTATTGCCATTGCAGCGATTATACATATAGTTGATATCATCATTGCTTATTCCCTCTGCGCTTGGCTTTTTTCTCAATCCCCTTGATGCTCTCCAAATAGGCTTGTTCAACTGACGAGAGTGTCTTCA
>Ga0247609_10000512_pt1 | contig 53718 bp, 42 predicted proteins | sample 172DNAGHGlowgp2_FD_193487 | JGI IMG/M metagenome (GOLD analysis project Ga0247609, IMG submission 193487) | Sheep rumen microbial communities from Palmerston North, Manawatu-Wanganui, New Zealand - 1728 DNA GHGlow gp2 | ecosystem: Host-associated > Mammals > Digestive system > Stomach > Rumen ... | reverse complement strand
CTTTTCGCAGTCGCTAAGGAGTCCGCCGTACTGTTCGCCCTGGCCACCCCAGCCCATGCTGGAGCATCCGTTGAACATGCCGACGCCGCCACCCGGGATCATGATGTCGAACTGACCCTGCTGAACGTCGCCACCGATGTTGGTGGTCATGATGATAAGCTTTTTGCCCTTGATGGAGCTGATGTTGATGTTGTCGCCGTACTTGCCCTTGCCGGTGAAGGTGAGCTGGTAGCACTTGCCGCAGGTACCGCCGTCACTTGCCGGTACGGCAGCAAAGGCGAAGGCCATGTCGGTGCAACCGTCGATAGTGAACGGAATCTGGCTTGTGCATGCCATCATGTTTCCGCCGGAGCAAACACTTCCTGCGCCCCAGTCCTGGCTTTCGGACTTTCCGCTGTTTGTGCATTGCCTGGAATGATACGATGTGTTTGTCGCTCCGGAGCAATGGGGCTTGCAGCAGTCCCAGTAACGGGTGGCCCAGCCGGATCCGGTTCTGCCGCCGCCCGTGACGTTGATGTTCGGGCACTTGGAGTTGTCGCTGGCGGAAGACGCCACGCTGGAGCTGGACTTTACGCTAGAAGAGGACTTTACGCTGGAACTCGACTTGACGCTGCTCGAGCTCTTGACGCTGGAACTGGATTCTTCATCGATAGATTCACTGGATGCGGGAATGTCTCCGCCCTCGGAACTCATGAACATTGCGCTGGATTCGGGAAGAATCGATTCGGAAGAGCTGGACAGCAAAAGGCTGAGATCCGGGTTGTGGATGGTCCCGTCGGGGTCAACCTGAATGCATGCCGCCAGGTCGATATCGGTGGCAATGACTAAGCCATCCAGACCCAGGATGCTTTTAGAAACGATGTCGTACGACCCGATAATGTTCGCCTCTTCATCAAGGACGGTAAAACCGGTCTCGCTGGCGGCGATGATATATGTGACGTCGCCCTGGACATACCACCTTGTGGGCATTGTCATTGGGGTAGCTTCGATGTTTTCTTCGCCCTGGTCGGCGATAGGTTCGTCTGAACAATTCCAGGCGATTGCGGCTGCAGCCACAATTGCCAGGGCTTTTGCAAAGGAAGACTTCATTTTAACCTCAATTATCCTCTTTTTACTTCAAATTTAAGTATTCCTAACATCCCAAAATGCCCCGGTTTTCACCGGGGCGAAAAAATTACCACTTGCTCTTGAGAGCCTGCGGGCACGCGACTTCCTTATAGGTGTGTTCCGGGTTGCCTGCGGCTTCCATCCAGGTGGCAAGGAACAGGCAGCCTTGCTTGGCCTGTTCGTCGTTCTTGAATACTTCGTTGCACTTGTTGGTGAGGCATTGCTTGCGCTTGTTAAGCAGGTCACCGTCGTAGCCGACAGATTCTTCGCAATCGGAGAGAAGACCGCCATACTGTTTGCCCTGGCTGCCCCAGCCCATCTGGCTGCAACCGTCGAAGGCGCCTTTGCCACCACCGGGAATCATCACGTCGAACTGGTTTCCAGCAACATCGCCGCCGATATTCGAAGCCATGACGACGAGGGTCTTGCCGGCGAGAGCCTCGTGGTTAGCCTTGGTTTCGTATTTACCCCTGCCGGTAAAGGTGAGGGCGAAGCACTTGCCGCACTGACCGCCGGAGGATGCGGGCACGGCCGCGAAGGCGTAGGCGACCTTGTCGCTCGCAATTATAGGCATTTGGGTGGTGCAGGTGGTCTGCTGGCCGCCTGCGCAAATGTTCTGTCCGCCACTTACGGGGTTCTTGCCTTTGGCGTCACAAGTCCTGGTCGGGTTGCCGCCGGAGTTCTCGTTCCAGGCGCAGCTGGGCATGCAGCAGTCCCAGTAACGGGTTGCCCAGCCCTGCTGACCGCCCTTGCCTGCATCAACGTACTTGGAGGCTTCGGCGTCGGTCTGTCCGCCGCCCTGGGAGCTGCTGGACTGCTGCTGTTGCTGTTGCTGGGAACTCGAGGACTTTACGCTGCTCGAGGACTTTGCGCTGCTGGAGGACTTGGGCTGGCCGCCCTGGCCAATGGTAATCGTTACCTCGAAGCTGCCGTCGTTGAAGGTGAACTTTTCGGTGTACTTGGAGCCGTCGCCAAGTTCGCCCGGGACCGTACCGGTGACGGTGTAGGTCTTGGCGTTCTGGTCGAGCTTGCCCTGGAGGAAATAGGCCTTCCAGTCTCTCTGCGGTTCCTGCGTGACATTGCTGAACACGATGGAGCTAATGGAGCTGCCTTTTGCAACGGTCTGGTTCAGGCTGCCGGTAGCGGTGATGGAGCCGGAGGTCTGCTTCTGTTCGGAGCTGGATTTCGGCTGATCCTTGCTGCTGGAAGACTTGGCGCTGCTGGAGGACTTGGGCTGGTCCTGGTTGCTGGAAGACTTGGGCTGATCCTTCTGGACCGAGGAGGAAGACTTGGGAAGGTCGGCGATGGCCGAAGATGCCGGCAAGTCTTGGACGACGGAGCTGGAGGAGATTCCGGGAATCTGCTGGCCGGCGGGGTCGTAAATGATGTTGCCGGTCATGTCGGTGATTTTGCCGTCGGGGTAGACAATCGTCTTTTCGGGCGTGATTACCGGGTATTCGTCCAGGATGATTCCACCGGCGATGACGGCGCCTTCAGCGTCGAGGATGGAGCCGGTGCCGAGATCGAAGATACCGATGTTGTTGCCTTCGATGTCTGTTACGATGAAGGCTTCGTTTGTCGGGATAATGACGTAATTGACGTCTCCCTGGATGAGCCAGCAGTTGGGCACTGTTGGGGCATCGAGCTCGCCCGAACCCTGGTTAAGGGTAGCTGAGGCGGCATCGACGGAGTCGGAGGAACAGTTCCAGGCGACGGCGATAATGCCGACAAGAGCCAGGGTCTTGAAATAGGGAAACTTCATTTTTACCTCAAATTCGTAGTTTTTCCGCTTGAAAACTAGATTATTGGTTGACATATAGTATGTAAAAAAATGGTTAGCGTGACCCTAGTCAAATAAAGTGTTCCCGAGGTGTTCTTTTGGGTCTCGTTTGTAATTTTTTGATAACGAAGAAGCTTAAAAAAAGCTTTTTTTTGTGGCGAAAAGTGCCTTGCAGGGGGTGTCAGATTCTTGCAAAAATGGCGTTCAGGGAGAGCCCGCCGTGGCTCGTGACGATGCATTTTGCGTCGCGATTTTTTGCCGCGTCGAGCGCGGGACATTCGCGGAGCAGGTTCGCGGTGCAGGTGTACTTTGAGCTTGGTCGCGGGTCGTCTTTGGGAGCGAGAATCGCGACCGTGAGAGCGTTGCCGAGAGGCGCAAGTTCGCGGGCGAGTTCGGCGAGTTTCTTGCCGATTTTCGTGTAGAGCTTGGGGGCGTCAAAATCGAGGCGCTTGCCGTAGGGCGGGTTCAGCACGATGACGGGGGAGGATCCTTCCGGGCAGGCGTCGGCGATTTCAGCGGCGGTGTAGCTGAAAAAATCGCGGTGCTGCGGATTGACGGTTGGCGCCGCCTGCTCGCCGGTAGTGGACTTCGCGAGCGGGCTGCATTCCACGTTATGCCTGATGATGCCAATCGCCTTTTCCGAAATGTCCGAAGTGATGATTTTCGCGATTGTATGACTTCCTAAGCCAACCGCACTGGTCAAGAGTGATGGTTCCTCCTTCGGAGGATGACAATGCTGGAGTGAGTCAACCGCACTAGTCAAGAGTGATGGTTCCTCGCGTAGCGAGGATGACTGCGATACGATATGGTTCCACGTTGCTTGCTTGAACGCGGGCTGGTGCTTTAGAGCGAAGTCGCGGCATTTGCCCGGGATGAGCCCGTTTGCCATGTAGGCGGCCTCGAGGCTGAACGTGCCGCTGCCTGCCATCGGGTCGATGAGGGTGATGGATAATGGATAATTTATGATGGATGATTGATGATGGATGATGTGGAGTGTGGAAATGGCTTCGAAGAGCATCGCGGAGGCGATGGTCTCCTTGAGCGGGGCGTCGTTCACGAACCGCTCGTGGCCGCGCTTGTAGAGTTCTTCGCCGGCGAGGTCGAGCCAGACGGTGCAGCGGTCGTCGATGAGCGTGACGTAGATGTTTTGCGGCGGAACGTTCTCTTCGGCTTTCGGGGCGTTGCGGGGTGCCCCCGCAGAGGGGGTAGCGGAAGCCTCTGCTAGATTCCGGCTCGGAGGCCGGAATGACGAAGGGGCTGCAGCGAGGGGGGCGCTCCCCCCTTCAATCATTTTTTGCAAACGTTCGGCGACGGCGTCGCTGTGGTACAGGCGCGAATGCTTGCAGGTCACGTGGATGTGGACACTCCTCTCGTTTGGTAAAAAAAGTTCCCAAGGAATTTCGCTTGCTTTGCGTTCCAGGTCGCGGAAATTTTCGGCCTTGAAGTCGGAGATGTGCATCAGGACGCGGTTCGCGATGCGGCTGAAAGCCACGATTTTCCAGGCTTCTACGAGTTTCGCGGTGAATTCGACTTTGCCGTCTCCGATAATGTTGTATGTAATAGAGTCCTGACTGGATCCGAACATTTCTTGGACGAAAGTTTGTTCGAAACCGAGCGGGACGACGGCCAAAAAGCGGTGAGGCTTTCCGATAACCTGCCGCTTGAGCCTTTTTTCGAATGCTGTAATTTTTTCCGGGGCGCTGTCCACGGATTCAAATATAGGTTTTATGGCCGGCTATTCAAGAGAATCGCAATCTCAAAGCAGCCAAAGGCTGCGACCTCACACCTCAAAGGGGCTTTAGCCCCGACCTCATACCTCTAGAATTGGAAGTAGATGAACGGGCAGCTGTCGGCGCTCATGAACTGGTAGATGACAAAGATGATGAACGCCGTGCTGAGCACCATCAGCGGGAGGGGCTGCGAGGCGAACATGATGCGGTAGCGGCTCTTCCATTTTTTGGGGACCCAGTGGATGAGCATGCCTGCGACGAACACGAGGATGATGTTGATGTGTTCCCAGGCGATGGTGCTTAGCGTGCCCCATTTCCAGGCGGTACCCATCTGCTGCACCATGTTCTTCGCGGTATTCCAGGCGACTTCGTTCGCTTCGGCGGGGTCGAGGTTGGAGCCCGCGCGGAAGAAGAGTCGCGTAAACGTGATGAACACGAAGGTGAGCGAGACGTTCCAGGCGACGTAAATCCAGTGGTACGTTTTTTGGCTGAACAGCCTGAAGGTCATCACGGCGTAGATGCCCGTGAAGAGCACGCCAAAGTAGGCCGCGGTGATGGCGAAAATGGCGATGTGCGTCTGCTTGAAGGTGATTGCGGAACCCGCGAACAGGACGAACGAGGCGATGGCTCGGAAGGTCTGGCTGCGCTTGACCCAGATTTTGTTGAACACCTGGCCGAAACCGTTCAGACCGCCCCAGATGATGAAGTTCCAGCTCGCTCCGTGCCACCAGCCGCCTACGATTTGCGTGGCCATGGCGTTCATGTTCGTAGAGATGAACTTGCGTGAATCGGGCTTGAAATAGGCGTAGATGCCGATGTAGAGGAAGAGCGCGATGAGGGCGATGGCGACCCAGATGCTGCCCGAAAGCATGATGGCGACAAAGCTCAAAAAGCCCATCCAGAAGAACGTGCCGATGGAGGCGCCGCGGTTACCGCCCAGCGGGATGTACAGGTAGTCGCGCCACCAGCTCGAAAGGGAAATGTGCCAACGGCGCCAGAATTCGGTGGGGCTGAGCGCCTTGTAGGGGCTGTTGAAGTTCTGCGGCAGGCGGAATCCCATGAGCAGCGCCACGCCGATGGCGATGTCGGTATAGCCCGAGAAGTCGGCGTAAACCTGCAGGGAGTAGGCGAACAGCGCGATGAGGTTCTCGAGGCCGGTAAACAGGAGCGGTGTATCGAAAACGCGGTCGACGAAGTTTGTCGCGAGGTAGTCGCTCAGGATAATCTTTTTCGCGAGTCCGTTCAGAATCCAGAATACCGCGATGCCGAAGGTACGGCGGGGCAGGAAGAACTTCTTGTAGAGCTGCGGGACGAACTTGTCGGCACGCACGATGGGGCCTGCCACCAACTGCGGGAAGAACGACAGGTAGAAACCGAAGTTGAGGATGTTGGTGACCGCCTTGATCTTGCCGCGATAGATGTCGATGCAGTAGCTCATCGCCTGGAACGTGAAGAACGAGATGCCGACGGGGAGGATGATGGTGTCGACGAGCGAGTTCGTGCCGAACATCTTGTTGCTTGCGGCCGCGAAGAAGTTGTACACGTGCAGCTCGATGCCCGTAAACTCGTAGAGGGCGTCCAGGAAGAAGTAGGAATACTTGTAGTAGCAAAGAACGAGCAGGTCGATGATGACGATAATGATCATCAGGAACTTCTTTTTCCAGTGCGCTTCCGCCTTCTCGATCCACTTGCCTATGAAGAAGTTCGCTACAACGCAGAAGGCGAGAATGCAGACGTAGCTGCCGCTCGTCTTGTAGTAGAAGAAGAGGCTCGTGGCGAACAGGAACGCGTTACGCATCAAGATGCGGTTCTTGATGACGGTGAGGAGCGCGAATACGACGGCGAAGAATCCCCAGAAGTAGAACTGCGTGAACAGCAGCGGGCTGTTCGGGTCGAACGAGAACGTGCGCGTGAGGTAGGGAATCAAATAGTCTAGCATAAGGTGTCATCCTGAGCGGAGGGCGTAGCCCGTAGTCGAAGGATCTAGTCCTTCATTAGGTCTCTCCATTCTGGGTTCATTTGGCTTATTAAATTATTCTTCTTCTCTCTTTTCCATCCCTTTAACTGTTTTTCTCTTTGAATTGCGTCTTTTACTTCTGTATAGCGTTCAAAATAAACAAGCTTGTTTATCTTGTATTTTGAAGTGAATTTTGCTCCACTACCATCCATATGCTCAAATGCTCGGCGTTCAATATTGTTCGTGACTCCGACATAAATTGTGGAGTTGCTTTGATTTGACATTATGTATGTGTAGTAACTGTTCGGCATAATTCTTTTAGATCCTTCGACTACGAACCTTCGGTTCTTCGCTCAGGATGACACAATCCTTATTTGCTACCTCTTTCATCTCGTCTAGTTTGTGCGGGGAGGTTCGCGATATGTTCCTGGTAGGCGCCGATGAGGGCCTTGTAGAACAGGTCGCCGAGCAGGTGGTATCCGGCCATCTTGAAGTGAACCTTGTCGGCCTTGGCGAGGTCGGCCTTTTCCCACTTGGCCATGGAACCGAGGCCTCCCATGAGGCTGTACTTGTCCCAGACGCCGGCCTTGTGCTTTTCAGCGAGGGCGAAGAAGGCCTTGCGGGCGACGTCGCCGTTCGGGTGCTGCACGTAGCGTTTTTTCTTGACTTTGCGGAACATGTCGTTGTTCGTCTCGAAGATGATGGCCGCGTTTGGGTTCACCTTCTTGATGCGGGCGATAAGCTTGTCGTAGTCGTCCTTGAACTGCTTGTCGTTGAAGCGCTGTACGTTGGCGTCGTTGATGCCGATGGCGAAAATCACGAGGTCGGGCTTGTAGAAGGCGAGTTCTTTTTCGAACAGCGGGCAGACTTCCTCGAAGTAGTCGTGGACCTTGGCACCGTTGATGCCAACGTTCGTGTAGCTGATGCCGGGATGGTCGGTTTCGGCGATGATGCCGGTGAGCGTGAAGCGCGGGCGGGCGTTCTTCTTGACAGAGTCGGGGACAACTTCGGATTCTGCGACGCAATGTTCGTTGGCGGCGTTCGTTTCGTCGAGTTCGCCCTCGGCGTAGTTGGGCGTCGGTCCCTTGGGCTTCATGTCGGAGCACTTCACGACACCGTTTGTGGCGGCATTCTTGGCCTCTTCGCGGGCAAGGCAGGCGGAATCGAGAACATCGCATTCGCCCTGGAACATGGAATCGAGGGCGGGGGCAGTGCTGGGGAGCGCAACGTTGTTCGGAATTTTGGCCTTCACAGCGGTATCCTTGTTCAGCCCCTGCTTGAGCGCTTCTGCGGAATCCTTGGTGGAATCGGCCTTGGCGCGTTCGATGGAATCTTGTACAAGCGAATCGGTGATGAACTGGGCGACCTTGGCCTGCTTGAGCGTGTCGAGCCAGCGGAACTGGATGCGGATGGTGTCGATGGGGCGCGGGCTTACGAACACGAAGCTCTTGCTTGCCGTGTCGGGCTTGCCGTAGATGTCGGTAGAATCGACGCGCAGCACGGGAACGACGTCGCCGTTGTCGCTGTAGCCGAACAGGCGGAACTTGGTTTCGCCCCACATGGGTTCGGAGTTGAACCTGTCGAGCATCAGCGTGATTTCGGCGCGAGGGTCGCTGGTGCTCACGGCAATACCGAGCAGTCCGAGCGGCTTGGTGATTTCCTTGCGCACGTTCTTGCTCATGTCCCAGATTCCCTGGTAGTAGCTGGCGTAGCTCGCGGGAGTGTTGGTACGTGCGGCGGCGTAGGGGAATATGAATCCGCGCCCTGCGGAGGCGCCCGGGTATTCCTTAATCAGGTGCTCGCGGATGCGGCCCGATATCACGTCGGCCTGCAGGTGCGAACCGCCTATGTGCAGTATGCGGACCTGGCCCTTGTTCTCGAATACGAGCGTGTCCATCTTGTTGAAGAACGGCTGGAATTCGGCCGCTCCCTTGGGGAACTGGATGGTGTTGAGCGTCGTGTCGATGAACGTGTACTTGGTGAGGTCGATGGCGTAGGCGCCGGGGGCGGTAGTGATGTCCTTGGCGAAAAGGCTTGCGGCGGCGATTGCGGTGCAGAGGAGCAAGGTCTTTTTCATTATTTCTTCACTCCCTTCCCGGAATTTGCGTCTTTGGCGGCTTTCTCGGATTTCTTGGCGTTATCGGCCTTCGGCTTTTCCTTCGATTCCTCGCGCCATTCGTGGATGTCCTTCAGCTTCTCGTCGCTGATGTGGTGGCGGTCGCGGAACTTGAAGTAGTCGTAGTGCATGCGGAGCGCTGCGCAGAACAGGTCGCCCATGTAGGCGGCCCCCCTGCGCGTAAAATGGATGTGGTCGGTAAAGCCTAGCGCGGGCTCGCGGTTCACCCACTTAATCATGGAACCGTTTCCGCCCATCACGCGGTGCATGTCCCAGTAGGCGGCTCCGTTGTCGAGAGCGACCTGGCGCAACGCCTTGATGGTCATGTTGAGCGCGGGGTAGGTTTTCCACTGCCCGTCTTGCTGGCGGGCCATGTCGGCGGGGCCGATGAACAGGATGTCGGCATCGGGGTTCGCCTTCTGGATAGCCTGGATTTGGCGCGTAATGAGCTTCTTGGTGTATTCCACGTTGCTCTTGCTAGTGCCGGGAACGAGGTTGCCGCCGTATTCCATGATGATGAGGCGCGCGTTCATCGCCTTGTACGATTCGGCGAGGAGCTCGGAATCTATTCGGTGGAAGATAGTGCCCGAGGAACCGCGCATGGCCACGTTGTCGACCGCCACGCCGTAAGCGCCGTCGGCCGCGATGGCATAGATTTCGCCGTAGCCCGAGAGGTACAGCTTGGCGATGGATGTCGTGTCCTTGAGCTTCCAGGTATAGACTTTTAGCTTGTTGTAGGTTTCCACCTTCGGTTCGCCTGCTTCTACGACCTTGGTGGTCGTCTTCAATTTCGGATTCCCTTCGGCGTCCGTCCCCACGGTGTCGATAAAGGTGCGGTTCACGTTGAGCTTGGTCTTGATGCGGGCGTTCTTGTTGGTGAGGAGCTTGATGGTGCGGTAGCCGCCCACGTGAGAAAACTGCTTCTTGCGTTCCTGGCGCCTCTGGATGGTGATGGAGGCCTCGCCGTCGAGCTGGGCGAGCTGCGCGAGCGGCCCGTAGCGGCTGTGGTCGGCTTCTTCTTCCTTGGGGCCAAAGAGGATGTAGCGCGAGAGCGCGCCGGAACTGGAATGGCTGGTAGTCTGCGAGGGGACTGTCATGATGGGGGGCATCATGCCAGGGCCCGATCCGCCGAACTCGTCCTGCAGGTCTTCGCGGATGGCCGACGAGATGCGGTCTTCCTCGAGCTGCGAGTCGCCGTAATGCACAATGTGTACAACGTTGGAGTCCAGTTCAGCGAGTTCGAGGTGCAAGAAGAAGCGGTCGAACCACGTGGGGTCGTTGTTCGGCAGGTCAAAACGGGTCTTGCCCTTCTTGAAAAAGTTCTCGTAGTACTTGAGCGAGTCGCTGAAGGCTGCGAATTCCTTCCTCTTGGTCGCTTCCATCATTTCGCGGATGGCTTCTTCCGGGTCGGCCTGGGCGGAGTCGCCAAGCGACTTGCCACCGTCCTTCTCGAAAATCTCGGTGAGCTTCGGGTAGCGGAGCGTGATGTCGCCGATGTGGATACCGCTGTCGGGGTAGACCAGGGCTATAACGCCCAAGACGACAAAAAGGCTGATGATGGAAATCAGGACTTTTAGGGGCGACATCATAGGCGGTCAACGATAGCGGCGGGGTTGCCCACATGCATGGAGCCGTCGCGCATGTCCTTGAATTCGAATTCGCCTTCGCCTGCCTTGGAGCCGTCCACGTAGACTACGATCTTGGCGCCCTGGTAGTTCGCCTGGTCCAGCTGCTTGCCCATCTTCATGGGTGCGAGCGGGTGCGAGACGGAGTACGGCCTGGCGGCATTGTCGATGTTGCGGAACGCCTGTGCGGTCTCGAACACCTTCTTCATGTCGTTCGTGAAGCTTGCAATGTAGAAGTCTACGCTCTGCTTGGGACTCGGGAGCAGGTTGTGTTCGGCCAGGAGGTCTGCGAGGACCACGTCGCCCATGCCGAATCCGACTCCCGGGATGCGTTCGCCGCCGAGCTTCTCGGTGAGGCTGTCGTAGCGGCCGCCGCCGGCGATAGCGCGCATGGACTTGCCCTTGTCGAAGACTTCGAACACGATGCCGGTGTAGTAGGCGAGACCGCGAACGATGGAGAGGTCCAGGTTCACGCATTCGCCGTAGCCTGCTGCGGTAAGGGTCGCAAAGAGGTCCTCGATTTCCTGGAGGGCAGCGGTTGCGTTTTCGCTGTGCACCTTGGCCTTGACTTCTTCGATGCTCTTGCAGCTCATGAAATCGTCGAGCTTCTTCACCTGTTCTTCGGTGAGGCCTGCGTCGGCCAAGGCCTTCGCGAAGGCTTCGGGGCCGATTTTGAGGCGGCGGTCGAGCACCGGGTAAACGAGCGCCGGGTTCGGGGCGCCGATTTCTTCGAGGTAGGTGGCCAAAAGCTTGCGGCTAGAGACGCCAATCGCGAATTCGCCGTCCTTGAGGCCGAACTTGCGCAGCATCGTGGCGATGGCGGCCATCAGGTCGGCCTCGGCGTAAATGCTCTCGGTACCGATGATATCCATGTTCAGCTGGAAAAACTCGCGCAGGCGGCCCTTCTGTGCCTTCTCGTAGCGGAAAAGGCGCGGCATGGAGAACCACTTGAAGGGCTTCTTGAGTTCGCGGGCCTTCTGGATCACGAGGCGGGCGAGCGTCGGGGTCATTTCGGGGCGGAGCGCGATTTCGCGGTCGCCCTTGTCCTTGAAGTTGTAGAGCTGGCTTACGATTTCTTCGCCGGACTTGCCTGTATAGAGTTCCAGATGCTCGAACATCGGTCCTTCGTATTCTTCGTAGGCAAAGCTTTCGGCGGTCTTGCGCCAGGTGTCAAAAATGTAGTTCTGGATGCGTTGCGCTTCCGGGTAAAAATCGCGCGTGCCCTTGGGCAGCTGAGGGATAGAAATGCTCATAGTGCGCTGAAAAATAGAAATTATTCTATTTCGTCACCGTAGCCTAAAGCCGTTTTTTTGTTATATTTACATCGAAAAATTTTAAACGCCTTAAAAGGAAGGTTAATCATGGCTAGAAAGAAGATTGCACTCGTTGGTGCTGGTCAAATTGGTGGTACAATGGCTCTCGTGCTCGCCCAGAAGAATCTCGGCGACATCGTCCTTATCGACATCCCGATGACTCAGGGCATGCCGAAGGGCAAGGCTCTCGATATCATGGAAGGCCGTTCCGTCATCAACTCCTCTGTCGATCTTCAGGGTTCTACCGACTACGCCGACCTCAAGGGTGCTGACGTGGTTATCGTTACCGCCGGTTTCCCGCGTATGCCGGGCATGAGCCGCGACGATCTCCTCGACAAGAACTGCGGCGTTATCAAGACCGTCGCCGAAGCCATCAAGGCTAACGCTCCGGACGCTTTCGTCATCGTTATCACGAACCCGCTCGACGCCATGGTCTACAACATGCAGAAGCAGTCCGGCCTCCCGGCCAACAAGGTCATCGGTATGGCTGGCGTGCTCGACTCCGCCCGTCTCGCTTGCTTCGTTGCCGACGAACTCGGTGTTTCCGTGGAAGACGTCAAGGCCCTCGTGATGGGCGGCCACGGCGACACGATGGTCTCCATCATGGAATGCGTGACTGTCGGCGGTATTCCGGTTTCTCAGCTCATGAGCAAGGAAAAGTTTGCTGAACTCGCCAAGCGTACCGCCGGTGCCGGTGGCGAAATCGTGAACCTCCTCGGCCGCGGCTCCGCTTTCTACAGCCCGGCTACTTCTGCCGTGCACATGGCCGAAGCCTACCTCCTCGACAAGAAGAACGTGTTCTCCTGCGCAGCCATGCTGAACGGCGAATACGGCGTGAAGGGCCTCTACTGCGGCGTGCCGGTCGTTGTCGGTGCCAACGGTGTCGAGAAGATTCTCGAAGTTTCCATGAACGACGAAGAAAAGGCTGCCTTCGCAAAGTCTGTTGAGGCTTGCAAGAAGAACGCCGAATGGGTCGACGCTCATACCTAACCGTTCGCGCTAGACTCGAGTAGACAAGTACAGGGCTGGCGCTCACTCTCGCAACCACGCCTCGTTAATACGAGGCGTTTGTTGCTCACACGTAATCTTAATAATCCGTTTAGAAAGTCCCTCGGCAGTATGCCGGGGGCTTTTTGTATATTTGGCGACATGCCGCGCTTGCTTGTCGTGCTTCTATCCGGGTTCATTCTTTTTTGGGGAGGATGCAGTAATTCATCCTCTTACGACCCGTGTTCGCCGATGAAACCGTTCGTGATGCAGAACGAGCTGTTCAACAACGCGGAAATAGATATCGACTTCAGTGCGGATGATTTCCTGAGATGCTTCGACTACGGCGATTACGTCGCCATTACTCCCGAAGGCCATCCTACGATTTACGCCCCGGTCGTTTCGGACTATTACCAGGTTATGTCGGGCGATAACTTTCTGTGGGCCTATCCGGGATTCCCGTACATCATCCTTGCTAAGAACATGTACGGGCTTCACGTGGATTTCCGCAGGGATGACGAAGCCACGCAGCGCTGGCGTTTTTTGAGTGGCGAGGTCAAGTTCCCTCTCAAGGTGAACATTGAACTCTATAGCAAGGCGCCCCCGCCCGTGCCTGTCGACAGTTCGCAAATCTTGAAGCGCAAGGATTCTATCAGCTATTACCCTGACTTGACGGTGGAGGAGTTTGCGAATTTCCGCATGATTGCGGTTTCCGGGATAAAGGACAGCCTGCTTTATCGCGCCTCTAGCCCGATCGATTCGTCGATTGGCCGCAATACCTACGTAGATTCCCTGGCACGGAAGGCCGGGATAGAGGCTTTTGTCAATTTGACGGACGACAGAAGGACTGCTACAAATTACAAAGGCTATTTTGACACTTACTATTCTACCAAGAATGTCACGTATACCTGGCTCCCGACGAATTACCTGCTGCCAGAATTCAAGTCGCACCTGGTGAACATTCTGCGCTATATATATACCAACGACGGCCCGTTCCTTTTGCACTGCAAGGAGGGCAAGGATCGTACGGGATTCGTGAGCGCCGTTCTGGAAGCCCTGATGGGTACTCCGCTGGAAGAAATCCTTGCCGATTACCTGAAGAGCTTTACGAACTTCTTCAATGTGGAAGGGGGGAAGCATGTTCCTCCGCGTCGCGAAGAGCTTGAGCGCATCGAGGATACCTTTATCGCGCTTTGGGTATCGGTTTATGCCGATGCGGAAGTCGATATCTCCGATATCGAGAATGTTGACCTGGCGGAAGCGACCGCCAGTTACCTCGTGAACATCGGACTCGACGAATATGAAATTGGCCTGCTGAAGACGCGTCTTGCGCCGTAGCAGGCCTAGCTTTCAATACTTTTGCACGACTATCTTGTGGCGGCGCTCCAGCGACGCTTGAATCGCGGCTCGTCCAGGACTTTCGCCCAGATGAATCCCTTGCGCACATCGGCGATACTCTTTGCGGACACAAGCGGTGCGCGGCGTTTTACTGCGGTACCGTCGTCGCTGTTCGCGTAGTCCATCCCGGAGATTGCGGCAGCCGCTTCGCGTGCAGACTTGGCCCGGTCTTCGAGCTCGTTCAGCTGGCGCTGGCGCTCGAGTTCCTGGCGGCGGGCGTCTTCGCGTTCCGTGTCATTGTCACCCTGAGCCTGTCGAAGGGTCTCGTTGCGCTCTTCTTCGGCACGCTTTTCGCGGTTGAGCAGGTTGTCGAGCTCTTCCATGTCGTGCACGAGTACGTCGCAGTCGCCTTCGCCCATGTCGCGGCCCACGATGCGGTGCGCCTGCAATGCCATGAGCATCTCGGCGGCCGTATTCTCGTCGACCTCGAATTCGTCCATCAGGAATTCCAGGTTGACGACGTCGACACCGATGACGACTTCGGCAACATCGCGGAGCGTGATGGGCTTGTTCGGGTCGCGATGCCTTTCTACAGGCGGGTCGGGCGGCACGTACGTACCTTGACTCGCATCTCGCTGCGCCTCGTTGAACTGCCTGATTAAATCCTGCAGGGAACGTGGCGCGCGCGGAGGTTCTTCGGCCTCGTATTCGTCCTGGTCGTCTTCAATCTCTTCGCGCCGGCTTACGGTCGGCGGAAGCTGCCGCTGCTTTTTACGGTTGGCGGCAACCTTCTTGACGATGACATCCAGGAGCCAGATGCCTATGAGTATGAGTAAACCTTCCATCGATTACTTCGCTTCGGGTGCGTTGCCAATTTCCTTTCGCATCTGCGTGTCGGCTTCGATGTTCTTCAAGTTGTAGTAGTCCATCACGCCGAGCTTGCCGTCGCGGAGGGCGGTGGCCATGGCCATCGGGATCTGGGCCTCGGCTTCCACGAGCTTGGCCTTCATTTCCATGACCTTCGCCTTCATTTCCTGTTCGGCGGCGTAAGCCATGGCGCGGCGTTCTTCGGCCTTGGCCTGGGCAATCTTCTTGTCGGCTTCGGCACGGTCGGTTTCGAGGATTGCGCCAATGTTCTGGCCCACGTCCACGTCGGCAATGTCGATGGAGAGGATTTCGAAGGCGGTCCCGGCATCGAGGCCGGAAGCCAATACCTTCTTGGAAATCATGTTCGGGTTCTCGAGCACGTCCTTGTGGCTCTTGGCAGAACCGATGGAAGACACGATGCCTTCGCCCACACGGGCAATCACGGTGTCTTCGCCGGCGCCACCGACCAACTTCTGGATGCTCGCGCGCACGGTAATGCGGGTCACGGCATGCAGCTGGATACCGTCGAGGGCCACTGCAGACACCTTCGGGGTCGTGATGACCTTCGGGTTCACGGACATCTGCACGGCCTCGAGTACGTTACGGCCGGCGAGGTCGATGGCGGCGGCTTCCTTGAAGTCGAGCTTGATGTTCGCCTTGTTCGCGGCGATGAGGGCCTGGATTACGCGGAGCACGTTACCACGGGAGAGGTAGTGCGCTTCGAGCAAGTTCGTGTCGACGGGGAGGCCGGCCTTGCAGCTGAGGATTCGGGCTTCCACGATGACCTGCGGCGGCACCTTACGCAGGCGCATACCGATGAGCTGGAAGATGCTCACGTTCGCCCTGGAGAACAAGGCCTGGAGCCAGAGGCTGAAGAACTTGCCGATAAAGGCGAGCAGGATGATGACGGCAATCGCCGCGATAATGATTCCAACGATGAGGAGGTTTTCCATTGTTTATCTCCGGTGTTATTTTTTCAAATTCTACTAAAATTTTTTAGGCGTTCTCGTCTAGTACCACCCATATGTGGCCTTCCTGTACGGATTCCACCTTCACGGGGGTGCCTGCCTCGATGATTTCTCCGTGGGTCTGCACGTCAAAGAGCTTGGTGCTGCCGTCGCTCATGGTAAAGCTTGCCTGGCCCACGGGGCGGAGGAACGTCTTCGCGACACCCACGTCGCCGACATGGATTTCTTGCACGGATTCGGTGGGCGAGGCAGCATTCTCGAGATCCGTCTTGAGCATGGGAGTCCAGCCTTCGGGCAAGAGCGGAATCAGGTACTTGCTTGCCGCAATTGGGAATACGAGCGCGATGGCCGCACAACATAGCATGTAGAGCAATCCGAATAGCCAGGGCGTCGCGTCAAAGGTCGTCTCGATGGATTCGGGAATGTATTCGGGAATTTCCGAGGTCGAGAACGAGAGCGCGAGTGCGAGAATCATGCACGCGATGCCGCCTACGCCGAACAGGAACGTTCCGGGCATCACGAAGATTTCAACCAGGAACAGCACCACGCCCGCGACGAGCAGGATGGCCGGGATGTAGCCGTCGAGCTGCGGTGCGAACTGCCCGAGGAAAACGATGCCAATGAGGATGATGCCGATGATGCCGAACAGGCCGAATCCGGGCGTCTTGAATTCAATGTAGAGCGCGCCGAACCCGAGAATCAAAAGGATTCCCGCGATGGCGGCGATGGCCGACGCGATGTCTTCGCCGAGGGTCGTCTCGACTTCGCTACGGCTTTCGATGGCGAGCGCGGTTTCGAATTCGCTACGGTCCTTGAACGTTCCCTTCGAGAATCCGAGTTCCTGCGCTTCCTTGTCGGTCATGGTCAGGAGTTCGCCTTCTTTCACCAAGATCTTGGGTGCACCCCAGAAGGCCTTGGCGGCGCTATCCAGAACGGAGTATTTTTCGCCTTCGATGATAAGGACGGTGTCGCGTTCCGTCTTTTTGCCCTTGTCGAGCTTGGCAGTGAGTTCCAGAATTTCGAGCTCGGGCGTCACGAACGACGAACTCAGCAGTTCGGGGTAGCCGTTACGCTGGGCGAGGTTCCTGAACTTGGCGCGCAGGGGAGATTGAATCTTCTCGCCGACGATTTGCGGTGTACCGTCGCCGCCCTGCACGATGGGAGCGCAGTCGCCGATGGTCGTGGCTTCGAGCATGTACAGCTTTTTGCAGGCGAGCGCGATGAGGCTACCTGCGCTGATGGCTTTCTTTTTTACGAGGGCGATGGTTTCGGGGCCCTTCACTGCCATGATGGTATCGACGATGTCGAATGCAGCATCGAGGCGTCCGCCGAAGGTGTTGATTTCGAAGACGATGTAGTCGGGATTTTCCTTGAGCGCGTCGTCGATGGCGCGGGCGCAGAATTCGAACATCGCGGGTTCCACGTCGCCTTCGAGCTTAATCCAGACAGCATGTTTTTTTGCATCTGTCATTCTGGAGGGAGCTTCGCGACCGATAGAATCAGTTGTCACGGGTTCGGTGGCGGAAACTTTCGCGGCAGAATCAGTCGCGGCGGAATCGGCGGGCTTTACGGTCGTTGTATCGGCGGCGGCAAAGGCCACGGACAACAAAAGCGCAGAAAAAATGCTTGAAAAGAGTTTCATACCCTCAATATACGAAGATTTGAGGGCGAAAGTCTAGTATGTTTCGTATTTTGCGTCCCTTTCCACGGGAACGAGCCCTTCTCCCGCAATCAGGGCCTTCATACGCTCGGGGCTCATACCTACGGGTACGGTGGCGCCAGCCGCATGCGTAATCTTTTCCTCGATAATCGTGCCGTCCAGGTCGGAAGCTCCGGCGTGGAGCGCCTTCATCGCGGTCTCAATGCCCATCTGTATCCAGTAGGCCTTGATATGCGGGAAGTTGTCGAGGAATAGGCGCGCGACGGCGACCGTGCGCAGGATGTCTTCTTCGCTCGTGATGTTCGGGACGATCTTGTGCAGCGCATTGTGTTCCGGGTGGTACACGAGCGGGATGAACGCGAAGAATCCGGGCGCTTCGTCTTGCAAATCGCGGAGCATGCGCATGTGGGCGATGCGGTCTTCGGGCTTCTCGATGTGGCCGAACAGCATGGTCGCGTTCGTCGGGATGCCAATCTTGTGTGCGGCGCGGTGCACGTCGAGCCATTCCTCGCCGGTCTCCTTGCCGGGGCAAATCTGGTCGCGTACGCTCTGCACCAGAATTTCGGCGCCTCCGCCGGGGAGGGCGTCCAGGCCCGCTTCCTTGAGAGTCGTCATGATCTGCAGGGGCGTCTGGCCCGAGATTTTCGCGAAGTGGCAAATTTCTACCGCGGTAAAGGCCTTCAGGTTCGCCTTCGGGAATTCTACGCGAAGCTTGCGCAACATCTCGATGTAGTAATCGAAGGGATGGTCGGGGTGGAGCCCGCCTACGATGTGCAGTTCCCGCGCGCCGCCGGCAATCGCCTCTGCGGCCTTGTTCCGGATGGTGTCGTAATCCCAGTCGTATGCGGTCGGGCTATCCTTCTTGATTTTCGAGAAGGCGCAGAACTTGCAGTGCAGAACGCACACGTTGGTGTAGTTGATTTGGCGGTTGTTCACCCAGTAGACGGATTTTCCGTGACGGGCCTCCTTTTCGGCGTTTGCGCGTGCGCAGAGTTCGTCGAGCGGAGCATTTAAAAAAAGGTCGAGTGCTTCTTGTTCGCTTAGGCGGGGCATGCACTAAAGATAGAAATCGCGGCGCCCGATGGCGTCGCGAGTGCTTGAAACTTACTTGAACTGTTCGCACCACTTGGGTACGATTTCGGTGGCCTTGCCCTGCACGATTACGTCGGTATCCGGGTCGTACGAAGGGACTTCGAGGTTAAGGCAGGTGACTTTCGCGCCGCAGCGCTTGGCAAAGTTCTTGAAGCCCGCGGCGGGGTACACAACGCTACTCGTGCCAATGTACACGAATTCTTCGCATTGGCGCAGGGCGTCTTGGATCATGTCCATGTAGAGCGGGACTTCTTCGAAGAATACGATGTCCGGGCGCGTTTTGGCGCCGCAGAACGGGCACTTGGTTTCGAGGGTCTCTTTGCCGTCGAACATGAATTCGTGATCGCTGTTCGCCATGCAGCGGAGTTTCATCAGGTCGCCGTGCATGTGGAGCACTCGCTTACTACCGGCGCGTTCGTGGAGGTCGTCTACGTTTTGTGTCACGAGCAGGAATTGGTCGCCCAGGCGCTTTTCGAGTTCGGCGAGCGCTATGTGTGCGGCGTTCGGCTTGTGCGCGGGCAGGCCCTTGCGCAGGAAGTTGTAGAAGTCCATCACGCGCTTGGGGTCGCGGCGGAGCGCTCCGGGCGTGCAGACGTCCTCGATATTCTCGTGTTCCCACATCCCGTCGTTCCCGCGGAACGTGCGGAGTCCGGACTCGGCGCTGATTCCGGCACCGGTCAGTACGACTAGTCTTATCGACATTCTTGCTCCTTGGCTAGGCTTTCAAAGAACAGGGCTTCGGCGACGATTCCGTGCTCGAAGTCGGGGAGGTAAAGGCTTTCGTTTTCGCCGTGCGCGGCACATTCCGGGTCTTCGAGGCCCGTCATCAGGATGGGAATGTCACCGAGGGTGCTGCGGAAAAGTTCTGCACCTGGGATGCTTGCCCCGCATCCGATGAATTTTGTCGGCTGCCCGTAGGCTTCGGCCATGGCGTCGCCCATTTTTTTGAAGAAGGGGTGGGCGATGTCGGTCGTGAACGGGTTCGCGCCGTCTTCGGCGGTGATGTTGCATTCCATGCCGCTCGGCACGTGCTGGTGCAGGAACTCCACGAGCATCTGGGTGCAGGCTCCGGCATCCATGCCGGGGGCGAGCCGGATGCCGATGCGGGCGTAGGCGCTGTCTTGCAGTACGTTCCCCGCATTGGTCCGGCTCCCCACTTCCATCGCGGTGACCACGATGGAAGGCCTGCGCCACAGCGTCTCGAGAATCTTGTCGCCGGGTACGTTCAGCTTTACGCAGTCGAGTACGCCGCCTTCCTTGCGGAACGTCTCTTCGCTGTACCCGAGACTCCCGTAAGACTCGAGTTCTTCGGGCGTAGGCGGTACGATGCCGTCTTCGAAATGCGGGATGGCGATGTTCCCGTCTTTGTCGGTCAGCGCCGAAATCATGCGGCACAGCGCCTGTCCCGGGTCGGGAATCGGTCCGGACCAACTTCCGGAATGGAGGGGGGCCTTGGTGCTCTTGAGCGTCACGTTCACGGCGCTCATGCCGCGCAGTGTTGTGGTGATGGAGGGTGTCCCCTTGGCGAAGTTGCCGAGGTCCGCGATGATGACCGCGTCGCACTTGAGCAGTTTGGCGTTTCTCGCGAGAATCTCGGCGAACCCGGCGCTACCGGATTCCTCTTCGCCCTCGATGATGAACTTGAGGTTCGGCCCCTTGTCGCCGAACGCTTTGCGTACCTGCTCGCAGGCGGCCACGTGGGTGATGATTCCCGCCTTGTCGTCGGCAGTGCCGCGCCCGTAAAGGCGTTCCCCGCGAATTTCGGGCTCGAATGGCTTGGTGTCCCACAGGTGCTCGCGCATGGGGGGCTGCACGTCGTGGTGGGCGTAAAGCAAGATGGTCGGGTTCTCGGGCCTGGTGAGGCTTTCGGCGTACACGGTGGGCCGCCCGCTCGGGGGCAGCAAAAACTGGACGTTGGTGTAGCCGGCGTCGGTGAACATGGCCTTCACGGCCTCGGCGCTTTCGAGAACGAACTTCTGGTCAAAATTGTCAAAACTGATGGAGGGAATCCTCACGAGGCGCTTGAGGGCCTCGATATACCCGGGCATGCCGTCGTGAATTCTTTTTTCTGTCTCGGAAACCACTTTGTAAACCTCTTTTTTTATAATTTATAATTATATGGCAGTCGAATGTATCAATCATGAGTATTACTTGCGTTTTAGCGACCGCATTCTGGCGCTTATACGCAAAATTTTCCATAACTATCCGGAATTTAGGCATGATTCCTTCAAGCATGTCGCCCGCTTCGCCCCCTTTATCCCCTTCATGGGCGGCAGGCCCGACCTGCGCAAGCCGTTAAGGCGCGTCGTCACCTTCTCGGACCATAGCAATTCCCTGTATTTCGGTTGTCCTATCATCCTTGCTGCCGGAGCGAACAAGACTGCCGAGCGTATTTCCGATTTCGCCAATGTCGGTTTTGGCGGTATCACAGTCGGTACCGCGACCCGCAGGTTCCGCAAGGGCAATACGCACAAGCCGCGTATCGGTTTCCTCGAGAAGGAGAGGGCCATCCACAACAGCATGGGCCTCAACAACGAGGGTGTAGAAGTCATTGCCGAACGCGTCGACCGCCAGCTGGTCAAGGCGCACAAGGCGGGCCTCTGCGTTGGCATTTCCGTCGCCGAGACTCCGGGCCTTACCGACCCCGAAGAAAAGCTGAAGGACATCATCGAGAGTTTCTCCATCGCCTACAAGGCTGCCGACTACATCGAAATCAACGTGAGCTGCCCCAATACGGGCGAATCCCGCGTGGACCTCGACATGAGTTTCTCGGAGCGCATCTTTACCGAAATTATGAAGTTCCGCAATACACTCGGGCTGCGCAAGGCCGTGTACGCGAAACTCAGCCCCGACCTCTCTGAACGCCACCTGATTGCCATCATGGAAATGCTCGTGCGCACGGGCGTGAACGGCGTGGTAGTGGGCAACACTTACCCGACGGCCAAGATTAGCGAACTGCCCGTCTCTACCAAGTACGATGAACTTCGTCCGCTCCGCGACGACGGTGACTGTGGCGGCATGTCCGGTCGACCGCTGTACGAGAACATGGTATGGAACGTGCAGTATATCCACGAGCACTACCCGCAGATGAGCATCATCGCGTGTGGCGGCATTGACCATGGCTACAAGGTGTACGACCTCATCAAGATGGGCGTCGATGCCGTGCAGTGCTATTCCGTGGTGGCCTTCCGCTGGATGGCCGCTCACGCCATGCGTAACGAACTCTTGGACGCCATGCTGAACGACGGTTACAAGTCCCTCGGCGAATACGACGACCGCAATCCTAAAAAGTGAAGCAGCTGATACGAGTCATATTCTGTCTGGCGCTTGCCGCGGGTCTCTCGTTCGGCAAGGATTTCATGGGTATTCCCATCGAGGAGGCTCCTGCCAGCGAAGTGCGCCCCCTGCCTTTGGTGGTGCTGGGAGGGGGAGGTTTTCTCCGCTATTACCTCAACTCGGTTGATGGAGGCGTGCGTGCCTCTACGGACTTCCGTGTCCACAAGCACCATTCGCTCGGGCTGTTCGGCCTTATCCATCTGGGGGACGACTTCATGGAGGCGGGCCTGGATTACCGCTTCTATTTCTCGGGTAGGCTCATGGAAACCGGGCACGACGACTTTTTGCGCTTCGGCTTTTCGGGCATCTATATCGAGAAGGAAGACGAGTCCTACTTTCCGCCGGTCATCTCCTTCGGTTACGGGCGAGACATCCTGTTTTTCAAGAACGCCGACCTGCTGGGACGAATCCAGCTGAGCGGCAGTTACATTATTGGCGAGCCGGTATCTAAAAAGAAGGATAACCACCTCATTGACCAGGAAGCCCACTTCTTGATATCGCTCGATCTTTCGTTGCTGTTCTTTTGATAGGGGGACTATTCAAGATGAATATTCGCTTTATTGCTAGTTTGTTTGCACTCTGTACGATTCCCGCCTTTGCCGTGCCGTGGCTCGGGGTCACGTTCAAGAAGACTACGTTCGAAAATCACCTGGCCCTCGACGTGAAGGGCGTGCATCCGGGCTCCGGGTGCTTTACTGCCGGAGTTGTCGCGGGCGACAAGATTGTGGGCGTTGAAGGCAAGCCGCTTAGCGACATGTCGCAGCTTACCTCTTTCATCGGTAGCTCGAAGGCCGGTGCGACGATGAAGATTGAAATCGAACGCGGTGGCAAGAAAATCCCGCTCAAGGTCAAGCTGACTGACCGTCCCGACGACATTTCGAGCCTCACGGGCTCCGCCATCGGAAGCAAGATGGCCGAGCTGGGCAAGAATTTCTACCAGAACGCGGACAAGCGCAAGGCAAAGCCCAAGGCGACCCTCCTCGATTTCTGGGCCACCTGGTGCGGTCCGTGCCGCAAGACGCTCCCGATTCTCGAAAGCATCTACGCCAAGCTCGGCAACCAGGGCCTCGAGATTATCGGTATTGCCGACGAGGACTTGGGCACGCTGAACGCCTTCTACGAGCGCCAGCACCGCTCGCCGTACCCGCTGTACCGCGATGCGACCAAGGAACTCTGGCGCCGTTACGGTATCAGGTCGGTCCCCACGCTAATGCTCTTGGACAGCGAGGGCTATATCAAGGGCGTGTGGAGCGGCGTCCCAAACCAAAAAGCTCTTGAACAGATCGTTCAAGAGACAATGGCGCAATAATGTTGCGGGGGAGGCGGGCTAGTTTACGCTCGCCTTTTTCTGTGCTTCGAAAATCTCGTCGTACTGGGCCTTGGAGATTCTCTTGTATCCCGTGGTGATGGAACCGAAGTCGTAGTAGGCGGAATCGCCCTTGACTCTCATCACGTATTCCATGTCCAGAGAGTTCTTGCCGCGGAGAGCACCGTCGGAAACTTTCGCGTTGAGGTCGCCGTTGATGTTGCGGATAATGTAGTCAGTACCGTTTTCGGTAAGGACTTCGAAGATCATGTTGGCTTCACCCTGCCAGTAGCCCACGTAGTTCGAGGAACTTTCGCCGCAGGCGATGAAAAACAGGGAAACGAGAGAGAATGTTGCGATGGCGATAATCTTTTTCATGCCCTTAAAATAGTTATTTTTGTCTCGAAAAATGAAACATTTATACCTGTTGGCTCCAATTCTCGCAATTTTCGCGATTTTCGCTGTATATTTTCTTATACAAACGAACCGCAGGCCTATTCCCCATTATGAACCCAAGCAAGAACCCGAGGTCATTTTTGATGCCGAGGAATATTTGCGCCAGCTGAAGAAGGACCACAAGCCCTTCGGCACGCGCGGCGTACACAGGCTTTTGCTCAAGCGCACCAGGCAAAAGGCGGGGGTGTACCTGGAGAGCCTGGAGCCTGCTTTGGATTCTATCGGCCTCGAAGTCGTCAACGTGTACCACTCGGTAATGGGATTCGAGTACGTGCCCGTGATTACGAGCGGCAACGACTGGCCCTACCATGCGAAAAAATCGAAGCACTACGAGAACAAGGCGCTTGATTTCCGCATCAAGTTCCTGCTTCCCGAAGAAAAGAAGAGTATCGTGGAGCTTGCCACCAAAAAGCTGGAAGGCCGGGCCCGAGTCATCTGGGAAAAGGGCGAGGCCGAACACCTGCATGTGGAATTACTTGATTGAGGATTGATGATTGAGGATTGATAATTGATGATTGATGATTGATGATTTCACATTATCCATCATCCATTATCAATTATCCATTATACAACGCTTCTCGTTTACCTGCAACATCTAAAGCCTACGCTCGGGTACTGGTTTTGCGGGTAGAAACTGAACTTGCTTTCGTTGCAGCGGCTACCATTGTTCGTATTCCAGGCGCCACCCGCCACGTAGAACATGTTGGGGTGTTCCTTGCTCGCGGTAGCCGTCCATTCCCAAAGGTTTCCGTTCATGTCATACATGCCCCACCAGCTACGGCACTGTTCCTTGCGTCCGCTACGCTTGGCAGCCTTGGTGTTGGTGTTGCACTTGTTCTGCTTGTAGCTGTCGCCGTACGAATACTTGGTGTTGTCCTTGCCGCGGCAGGCGGCCTGCCATTCGTCGATGGTGCAAAGGTGCTTGCCGGCCTGTTCGCAAAGGCTTACGGCTTGTTCGTGGCTTACCATGTCACGCGGGTTCTCGTCGGCCAGGTTCGGGTATTCGTAGGCGTCTACGCATACGGTCTTGCCGCCAACGGGCACGGGGTAGGCGTTCTTGCCGCAAATGTTGTCGCTAGCCATGTCGTACTTGGCTTCTTCCCAGGCGGTGCGGTTGCCAACGGAGTCCTCGGCAAAGTAGAATACGCTTCCCGTCTTGTTGTAGTCGATAGCCTTGGAGGCCTCTTGCGGGTTCATCGTGTCGCCGATGGAGAGGAATGTCTTGCACTTGATCTCGTCGCACTTCACCTTCAGCTTGATGGGGTCGTAGTAGCGGCCTGCAGGCGGCGTGATTTCGGCGACGGGCGGGACCTGGTCCGCGGCGCGAATGCTGTCCTGGATTCTCTTCTTTTCGAGGGAATCGGCGCGAGCCTTCTCGAGTGCGGCGAGGGAGTCGGCGATATGCTGCAGGCTGTCCTGGCGGGCCTTCTCGAGCGCGGCGAGGCTGTCACGTACGTGGCGGATGCTGTCGCGGTTAAGTGCCGGCTTGGGAGTCTTGTCGGTGGTGTCGAGCGCTGCTAGCGAGTCGGCCACGCGGATGCTGTCGGCGATGCGAGCGGCTTCGAGGGCGGCAAGGCTGTCGGCCCTCATCTTTTCAAGCTGCCTCAGGCTGTCGAGGATGTGCTTCTGGCGGGCTTCCAGTTCGGATTCCTGCTGTTCGCGGAGCGCTTCCTGCTTCATCTTGTCGAGCTGGCACTGCACTATAAAAAGGCAAAGCAACAGGAGGAACATGAGCACCAGTACGGCAATGTTCCGTTTCTTGTTGCGGTTCTGCGGATTATTCTCTTTATTCTGCTTGTTCGTATTCATGGCAGTAAAAAACTTTTGAGGTTAGTCTTCGACGGCGGCCTTTTCGGCGGCGACTCTTTCTTCGTGGAAGAGTTCGGCCCAGTGGCGCTTGATTTCCGCCTCGATTTCCTTGATGCTGAGCTTGCGGCGCAGGCTGTTGCGGTAGGCGATGGAAATGCCGCCAGTTTCTTCGGACACCACAATCACCATGGCGTCGCATTCGGCGGCAAGAGCCTTGGCCGCGCGGTGGCGCATGCCGTAGCCGGCGTCGCCTTCCACGTTACCCGTGGGCATGGGGAGGATACATCCCGCGGCCACGATGCTGTGGCTGTTCAGCAGCACGGCGCCGTCGTGGAGCGCGGAGTTCGGGAAGAACAGCGCGCGCAGCAGGCGCGAACTGATTCTCGCGTTCAAAATTTCACCGGTTTCTTCGTAGTTGCGCAGGCCCACGCGCTTTTCAAGCACAATCAATGCACCCACGTGGTTCTTGGCGAGGTCCTGCACGGCCGACGTGATGGATTCGGTGACTTCGTCGAGGCCGCTGGAATGGAAGAACAGTTGTCGCAGGTCCGCTCGGCTGATGGACTGGCCGATTCGCGTCAGGGCGCTTCGGATTTCGGGCTGGAACAATATCACCAACGCCACGATACCGATACCGGTCAGGTTGCTGAGCAACCAGGTGATGCTTCGCAGTTCCCACCACTGGGCAATAAGCCAGGCGAGAATGAGCAGAAGGCCGCCCACAATCATCTGCACGGCGCGGGTGCCGCGGAACAGCAGGAACACGTAGTAGAGGATGATGGACACGAGGAGCACGTCCAGGATGTCCGCCATTCTCACGTCGATGACATCGAATATCTTAAACAGTACCATAGGACCTCAGCGCCTCCAGGTAAAGTATAGATTCTTTTGCTTCGCGTACGTCGTGCACGCGGATGACACTTGCGCCTCCGAGGGTAGCGATTATGCCCGCGGTGACGGTCGGGATAAGCCTGTCGCTGTTTTCGAGCCCCGGCATCTTGCCGATGTACGACTTGCGCGACGTTCCGACGAGTACGGGGTAGCCGTCTTCCAGGAACGCGTCTACGGATTTCATCAGGTCGATGTTGTCTTGTACGGACTTTCCGAAACCGATTCCGGGGTCGAGGCAAATTTTTTCTTTGGCGACGCCGAGGCCGAGCAGTTTCTGGGCCTGGGCGAGCAGCTCTTCGCGGACTTCCTGTACCACGTCCGTGTACGGCTTAAAATCCTGTTGCATCTTGCCGAAACTTCCGCGCATGTGGTTGAGCACTACGGAGGCTCCCGTCTGGGCGACGGTCGCGGGCATTTCGGGGTCCATGGTGCAGGCGCTGATGTCGTTGACGATGTGCGCTCCCAGGCGCATGCATTCGGCCGCGACTTTCGCCTTTACGGTGTCTATAGAGATGTAGAACTTGCGGTTGCCGGGATTGTCGAGGTCCTCGGAAATCTCGGACATCTGGGCGAGTGCTTCCACCACGGGGCATACGCGGTCCAGTTCTTCCTGTTCGCTTACGGGTTCGCTTCCCGGGCGGCTGCTTTCGCCGCCGATATCGAGAATCGTCGCTCCCTGCTGCAACAGTGTTACCGCATGCTCGTAGGCGGCGTCGGGCGTGTTGTGCTTGCCGCCGTCAAAAAAGCTGTCCGGAGTCACGTTCACGATGCCCATCACGAGCGGCATCGATTCCGCCGTTACAAGCTCGTTCCCGATCTTCCAAGCGAGAGCGCGGTTGCTGTCGAGATAATCCTTAAGCATCAGGCTTTCGGGTCCTCCGGTTCAATTCCTGCGGCGGGGGAGATTCCGGCGGCTTCCGGTTTGGAGACTACAGGAGTCTCGTTCGCTACCGGTGCTATGGGCGGTTGCTTGCCCGGGTCGGGCGGGGGAGTCTCTTCGCGCTTTTTCTTCGCGGCCATTTCCTCGAGCGCCTGGTACTGGCGGCTCTTCTTGGTGCCGGTAAGCTTTTCGCCCGCCATCACGCGGTCAATCTCTTCGCGGTCGAGCACCTCGAATTCAAACAGCGCTTCGGCGAGGTCCACGAGCTTGTCCTTGTTCTCTTCGAGGAGCTTGCGGGCGGCCTGGTCCATGCGCTTGATGAGCCCGTTGACGGCATTGTCGATTTTTTCGGCCATCATCTCGGACATTTCCTTGGGCTTGCTAATTTCTCGGCCGAGGAACACTTCTCCGTCGGCGCGGCTGTAGCAGACCGGACCGATGTCTTCGTCGAATCCCCATTCGGTGACCATCTTGCGGGCAAGTTCGGTAGCGCGCTGGATGTCGTTGGATGCGCCCGTGCTCTGGTGGTTGAAGAAGATGAGCTCGGCGAGGCGTCCCGACATCATGATCATGATGCGTTCTTCGGCGTATTCGCGGCTGTAGCTCACCTGGTCGCGTTCGGGCAGGCTCATGGTGACGCCCAGGGCGCGTCCGCGCGGGATAATCGTAATCTTGTGGAGCGGATCGCTGTGCTTGCACAAAAGCGTCATGAGGGCGTGGCCTGCTTCGTGGTAGGCCGTGTGGCGCTTCTCTTCGTCGGTCATCAAGAGCGTGCGGCGTTCGGCACCCATGCTCAGCTTGTCGCGGGCTTCCTCGAAGTCGAGCATCGTAACCTTCTTGTTGTTGAAGCGAGCGGCCAGCAGGGCGGCCTCGTTCACCAGGTTCTCGAGGTCGGCACCGGCGAGTCCCGGCGTTCCCTTCGCGATGGCGGAAACGTCCACGTCCTTGTCCAGCGGAACTTTTCTCTTCTTCAAGTGAACCTTCAAAATCTCTTCGCGGCCCTTCAGGTCGGGCAGTCCCACCACAATCTGGCGGTCAAAGCGGCCCGGGCGCAGCAACGCCTTGTCGAGCACGTCGGGGCGGTTGGTGGCGGCAATCAAAATTACGCCTTCGTTCGCGGTAAAGCCGTCCATCTCCACGAGCAGCTGGTTCAAGGTCTGTTCGCGTTCGTCGTGTCCACCGCCGAGGCCTGCGCCACGCTGGCGCCCAACCGCGTCAATTTCGTCGATAAACAAAATGCACGGGGCGTTCTTCTTGCCCGTCTCGAAGAGGTCGCGCACGCGGCTTGCGCCCACGCCTACGAACATCTCCACGAAGTCGGAACCCGACATGCTGAAGAACGGCACGCCCGCTTCGCCTGCGACAGCGCGGGCAAGCAACGTCTTGCCGGTACCCGGAGGCCCCACGAGCAGCGCACCCTTCGGAATGCGTCCGCCCAGTTCGTCGTATTTCTTTGGCGCCTTGAGGAACTCCACGAGCTCCTGCAAGTCCTGCTTCGCTTCGTCGCAACCGGCCACGTCGTTGAAGGTGGTCCTTTTCTTGGGGTCGTTCGCGAGAATCTTCGCCTGGCTCTTGCCAAAGCTGAACGGGTTCCGTCCGCCACCGCCCATCTGGCGGCTCGTCATAATCCAGAAGAACGCGATGAGGATGATTACCGGGAGGAAAGCCATGATGGTGTCTATCCAGGTGGTCGATTCGTGGATCACCTTGACCTTCACGCCCTTGATCATTTCCCAGGCCGTAATCTGCTCGTTCGAAATGTCGAGCATGTGGCTCGTGAAATGGCGCGTGTTGCCGGTTTCCTTTTCGGCATGGGTAAAGCGGGCGAGGGCGCTCCTTTTCTTGTTCGCTTCGGCAATCTCGTCCGGGCTCATCTCGTAGGCACCCTCGATGATGATTCCGTCGGGGGTCTTCTGGAGGGTAAGTTCGGTAATGACCTTGGTGGAGTCGCCCATCATGGCGAGGAATTCCGTGCGGGTCATGTCCTGTTCGGTATTCTTGCTGGTGAGCGGGAACATCACGAACAGCATCACGAGCATCAGGAGAACGATGATGAAATTCCTATTCTTGAAGGGCGTAGCTGGCTTCTTGGGCTGATTCATTATAATCCTTTATCTTTCTCTCGGCAAGATACAAATTTCTGGGCTTCTTCGGGGGTGAAAAACTCGCAAATTTGGACAGTATGGCCAATTTTGGCGATAGAACGCCTGCGGTATGCCGCCCGGTGCGGGATTTTTATGTGTGCGGGTTCGCTTTCGCCGTAAAAGAAACCGATGGGGAAGCGCAGTCCCTGTTCCGAAAGCCAGAGCCTGAACAGCTCCGAAAGGTCGGCTCCCGCATGTTCGCGCAGGACCTTGTTGAGCTTTTTCTTGTCCAGAGTGAGTGCCATCGTTGGCATGTTTTGATGCGTCATGGCGGACCCAGATTCGCCATCTAGAATTGCATTCCCGAAAACTTCTTCGCACTTGGCAATCACCTTCGCGTACGCCCTGTCGGCAATTTCTGCTATCCGGCAGAGTTGTTCTGTTGCACCGGGGCATTCCTGTTCCAGCCGGGGCAACGTCTCGTGACGCACCTTGTTGCGTGCGAACTTTACGTCGGCGTTGCTTTCGTCTTCGCACCATTCCAGGCCGTGTTCCTGGGCGTAGGCGAGAAGCTCTTCGCGGGAGACGGAAAGGAACGGACGGTAGATGAATTTTGATTGATGATTGATAATTGATGATGGATGATTGATGATGTGGGGGGTGGGGGAGGTATCCCCCTGATTGCAGCCCGTTGCGCGGTCTTCCATCACCCCCTCTAGCGGGGCTTCAGGCGCCACCCCCGCAACGCCTTGGCTATTGCCTAAAATGCGGATTTCCTGGATTCCCCGGAGGCCGGCAAGCGTCGTTCCGCGACGGAGCCGCATGTACATTGTTTCTGCCTGGTCGCCTGCATGATGTGCGGTGACGATAATTGATGATGGATGATTGATAATTGATGATGTTGGGTATGAGATGCGGGGTGCGTCATCCTGAGGCGAAGCCGAAGGATCCAGGGCTATATCAACTAATGCCTTGTACCGGGCGTCTCGCGCGTTCTCTTCCAACGAGCCTTCGGCATTCTTTAGCGCTTCACCGTCCAATTTCTTCAAGAAAAAGGGAACGTTCTGTTTGCGTGCGAATGCCTCGACAAATGCGGCGTCGCGGTCGGCAGTCCCTTCGCGTAGCCCATGGTGCACATGCGCAATCCCCAGCCATTCAATGCCGAGTGCATCGCGGTTCTTGATAAAATAATGTGCTAAACAAATAGAGTCTAATCCGCCCGAAACTGCAAGCAGCAGGCGCTTGAACCCATGACGGCGGATATTTTGCGCTAAATCAAGACTCAATTTTTATTTCAGGTTAAATTGCTTGATACATTCTTCGAATTCGTCATCGTTGTCGCTGTAGCTTAGGAGTTGATCGACAAAAGCATGGTGAATGTTACTGTAATCATTTTTGAGAAAATCCATGTCGTGCTCGGTAGCTTCGCAATACTCTTGGGTGACTTCAAGGTTCTTGTTCCAATTGGTGCAGGTCGTTCCTTGGTAGGATACTTTTATTACGGAGTTTGTGTATTGCGAGGGTTGCATTCCCATGGAAAGAGTTGTGCTGATTTCGATAACCTTTCCATCTACAGAAATATTTACAGTGTTGGAATCTTTCTGTACGAGCCATAAGCCACTAGCTATAAAAGCGGTGTCCGAAGTGACTTGCGGGTTTTCGATGAAGTAGTTGCGGCATAACTTTTCTTTTGATTCGTCTTCAAAAATTTGGTAAATTTGGTAGCAGTATTCGCCGGGACCATAAAGCTTATAGATGTCTTTGAAACTTGATTTTATGGTTCTGTGGGTTGGCTCAAGTATAAGTGTTTGTTTAAGATTGGATGGGTTGGGTACGAATGTTCCGTTTCTGATTCTACCGACAAGTTCCCATGTGGAAAAAATGGAATTCGAATTGCCTACATAAACATAAGCAGCGTGAAGAATGTTGCATTCATCCCCGATATAATCGCATTCGTATAGAGAGTCATTAGACATCTTGAATCCGAATGAATGGTCTATCATATATTTAAGCGAATCTCCGCCATATTCGGATTGAAACGTAGTCGGCGACACGTCGTACCGGTTAAAAATGCCCGTGTAGTCTTCCGCTACCCATTTGAAAGAATTTGTGGCGGAATCGTAATCGCATTCCTCTTCGAGGAAATAGTACCTGAGATGTTCTTCATCAAAGAAAGAGAAATGGTCAGTTTTTTCGACAGTAGTCCAGCCCGATTGGTCTGATTCTTGGGGGATGGAAGGTTCCTCTTCCTGTTTTTCAAAAGTCGAAACAGAATCGTCGTCACTGCAGGCGGCAAAAAAAATAGAGGCAAAAGCGAGAATATAGATATTTTTCATAAAACTCCAGGGCGTTCATAACCCTTTCCTTATCACATACAAATATATATATTTGCCCCTCAAGGAGGCCCCTATGGCAAAAAACAACGGAAAAAAAGTCAGCGTTTTGGCTGATTCCGCAAAGGAGAGCGCAATGCTGCGCAATCTCCGCATAGACGGCTCCCAGAACGGAGCCACTCTGCGGACTAGAATCGTCCGAGACAAGACAAAGTACAACCGGACCGTTAAACACAAAAAGTCCCTCGCCGACGCGAGGGATTTCGCTTTTATAAAGGGTGTTTCGGGTTATTTGCCCGTAGCAATCTTGCCGTAAAATTCCTTGACGTCTTCCCAGCGGTAATACGGGGCGGCGGGGCAATTCTTGGCGGCTGCCGAGTCGCAAGTCACGGGCAGCTTCTGTTCGATTTCGTTGAGCATCACCTTCACCAGAATAGGGGCGCCCTTCTTGCTTGACTTGTAGAATACGAACTGCACGTTTGCGGCCATCGGGCTGATTTCGTAGTCGCGCCAGACCTTGTGCAGGTTCTCCATGTCGGCGGTCTCGATGCCGGTATTCATCGAGCCGTTCTCCAATTGCAGCAGTACGGCGAATGGGAAAATGACGGTGTCGTGGCCAAAGCGGAGCGTGGCGGCCGTCTTTTTCGGGGCGTTCTTTGAAGGCTTTACGGTGTCCGCGGCGATTACCTTGTCTGCAACTTCCAGGAAGTTCTTCAGGAGCGGCCTCGCGTTTTCAAGCCCTTGCTTTTTCGCAAAGGGGTTGTTCCCGAGAACGCTGTACCACCAGGCGTTCTGCGCGTGCCAGCGTGTGGCAAGTTCTTCGGGCGTCCACAGTTCATCAAAGCTGAACGCGATTTCGGGGCTGCCTTGCAGGCTGTTGCCGATTTCGTAAATCTTGCTGTACAGGTCGCCCGCATCGATGTTCTTCTTCACGTAAGCGGGGTCGTTGAAAATCGAATTCATCATGCGCGAGGGGTCCACGTGGCTGTAAAGCTTCTCGTTTTCCTTTTGCCATGCGGGCGTATTCGATTCGCCGATGATCTTCCCGAAATCCAGCGGGCTGATGAATGCCATCAGGTACTTGCCCGATTCCTGGTGGATGTCAATCTTGGGCCTCTGGGCGCGCAGTTCTTCGAGGAATGCTGCCATGCTTACCACGCAGCGGGTCGATGTGCTCGCGTAGGCTTCCACAAAAGCGTCGTTCTTGAAAATTTCCGGGAAGTTCTTGACCATGCGAATCGCGATGCCCTGGAGCTGCGCGACACCCAGTTGCGTGAGGTCGCCCGCGCGCGGTGCGGCGTATTCTTCCAGGAACTCGGCGTGGGCGAGCAGAATCTTGCCCATGTCGGTGAGCTTGCCCAGGGAGTCGGCCTTGGCGAGCGTATTGAAAAGCATGTGGTAGTGGTCGGCGGGCTGGTGGAAGCGGCTGCCGTGCCTGCCGTAGTGACTCAGGTAGAACGGCTTGTAGCCCGCGGGGACCTTGGTGTACTTGGCGCTAGGAGTGGGGTAGGCATAGTAGTTGCTGCCCATCTGGCGAAAATCCTGGGCGAAGCAAGTCGCGGCAATTGCGAGCAGAAAAACAAATGCTTTTTTCATGTTTCCTTATCTCGATTGTATTCTAGATGGCGGATCGTGGTCCGCCATGACGTAATCATAGACTCTATTTATTTCTCACAGGTTTTGAAGAAGCAGCTTCTTGCTCCCGTGTGGCAGGCGACCTGCGGACCCTGCATGCGCACCTTGAACAGGAGCGCGTCGCTGTCGCAGTCGGCTGCCCATTCCACGACGGTCATCACGTTCCCGCTCGTGTCGCCCTTGTGCCAGTATTCCTTACGGCTGCGGCTCCAGAACACCATCTCGCCGCATTCGTGCGTCCGGCGCAGGGCCTCCTCGTCCATCCAGGCCATCATCAGCACGTCGCCCTTGTCGGCGTCTTGCACAATGGCCGGTGCGAGTTTTACCCCGCCGAATTCAACCTCGAACTTGATTTCTTTTAAGATTTCTTCGAATTTCATGATATGAAAAATAGAAAATGTCTTGTTCTTATAAAAAATACTTGTTTTATTTGCCCTTTTTGGCCAAAAATATGGTTAAAAGTCACATTTAACAGATAATTATAAGAAAAATGTGTCTTTTTTGTATTTTAAGGAATATATTTTATATGTGAACAAGGTAAAGTGAAATTTTATGAATAATTGGGATGGGTATGATCAGAAAGTCTTTCAATGTAAGTGACGCCGAGGGGTTGAGGCATGACTTGGTTGCCTTGAAGGATAGTGGTGAATTGAACAACATCCACAGGATGTTTTTCCAGGTGTACTCGTCCGTTCTCGACGAGGTGCGCCTCAAGACCCTTACCGATGTGATTGAGGACGTCTTCCCGGATGTGCCGTGGATGGGCAATTCCACCAGCGGCAATATTGTCGATAGCGAGCTGGGCGGTGAAATTGTTGTTTCGGCGACGCTTTTCCAGGACAGCACGACGGAATTCGATCTGGCCCAGTACGACATGGAAAAGATGGATGTCGACGATATCGCGAAGAGCGTGCTCGAAGAGACTGCCAAGAGGCCCTGGGTCAAGGGCATAGAGATTTACTATACAATCCCGAGTACCTCCACGACGCGTTTCTGCGATGCCCTCAAGGACTTGAATCCCAATATCCAGGTGTTCGGCGGCATCGTCTGCTCGCCCGACCTCATGAGCCCGGATTCCATGGTGTTCTCCTCGAAGGGCGGTTTCTGCCGTTCGGGCATCCTTGTTGCGTTCTACGGTGGCATGAATTTCTACTTGACCTCCATCAAGATTAGCGGCTGGCAGCCCCTTGGCCGTACGTTCCGCGTAACCCGTGCATCGGGGAGCATCGTGTACGAGCTCGACGGCATGCCTGCATACGAGGTCTACCACAAGTACCTGAATATTGCAAACGACGAAAACTTCTTCATGAATGCGCTCGAGTTCCCGATGTTCTACGAGCATAACGGGACAACGATTGTCCGTGCGCCGGCTGAACGCCGCTTTGACGGTTCCGTCGTGATGTCGTCGGATATCGAAGTCGGGTCGGTGGTCCGCCTCTCGTACGGCGAGCCCAATACCATCGTGGACTGCATCATGAACGAGAGCCGCAGCATAGACCAGTTCTACCCCGAGGTCATCCACATCTTCTCGTGCGCGGCGCGCAAGGCGTTCTGGTCTACCCGCGAGCCGACGTACGAAATCTATTCGCTCAAAAAAATCGCCTCTAACAGCGGTTTCTTCTCGCACGGCGAATTCCTGCGCGAAAACGGCCACCTGAACCAGCACAACATCACGCTCGTGATGGCGGGCATGCGCGAGGGCGAACCGCACGTGACCGGTCGCCACTTCAGCCAGCTCCTCGACGAGAAGGCGTCGTCCAAGTTGCCGCTTGCGGCACGCATGGCGACATTCATCCAGGAAGCGTCCAAGGATCTCGAGAATACGAACCAGAAGCTCCAGCAGATGAACGAACGCCTGCAGAAGCTCTCCGGAAAATAAAGAATAGACTAGCCGCGCACCTGTCCGTTGCCGCGGAGAATCCACTTGTAGCTGCAGAGGCTTTCCACGCCCATGGGGCCGCGGGCGTGCAGCTTGTCGGTAGAAATTCCCACTTCGGCGCCCAGGCCGTATTCGCCACCGTCGGCAAAGCGCGTACTGGCGTTCACCATCACGCTGCTGCTGTCCACGTTCGCCACGAAGTAGTCCTGCACGCTCGCGTCTTCGGCAACCACCGCTTCGGTGTGGCGGCTGCTGTTCTTCTCGATGTGGTCGCAGGCTTCGGCTACGTCGTCCACGAACTTGACACTTGCCTTGAGGGCGAGGTACTCGTGGTGGTAGTTGGAGTCGTCGCCGATGTCCTTGATACGGCTGTCGTGGCTCTGGGCGTCCTTGTTCCCAAAGAGTTCCACGCCGCGGTCGGCGAGGCAGTCAATCAGTTTCTTGACGTTGGCGTCGTCGATATGGCGGTCGATAATCACGCATTCCATCGCGTTGCACACGCCGGTGCGCTGCGTCTTGGCGTTAATCAGGATGTTCACCGCCTTGTCCATGTCGGCGGACTTGTCGATGTACACGTGGCAGATGCCGTTGAAGTGCTTTATCACGGGAATCTTGCTCTGGTCGACCACCGCGCGGATGAGGCGTTCGCCGCCGCGGGGAATCACGAGGTCGAGGCAGTCGTTACGCTGCAAGAGTTTGCCTACCAGGTCGTGGCTCGTTTCGGTCACGAGCTGCACGGCGTCTTCGCTAACGCCGTTTGCGGCAAGCGCTTCGTGGAAGATGCCGGCGAGGCACTTCGCGGAGTTGAGGGATTCCTTGCCACCACGGAGAATCACGGCATTGCCCGCCTTGAAGCAGAGGCATGCGCCGTCAATCGTCACGTTCGGGCGGCTTTCGAAAATAAAGAACACGGCGCCTATGGGCACGGCCACGCGGCTGATCTTGATGCCGTTCTTGAGTTCGCGGCTTTCGAGCACGCGGTTCAGCGGGTCGGCAAAGGAGGCAATTTCTTCGGCGCCCTTGGCCATGGCTTCGATTCGGGCGTCGTTCAATGTGAGACGGTCCATCTTCGAGTCGTCGAGCTTTCCGGCGGCGGCTTCGAGGTCAATCTTGTTGGCAGCGAGGATCTCCGGTTTCTTCTCGCGGATGAGCTTTGCCACGAGGTTTAGCACGGCGCTCCTCTTCTCGGCGCTCAGCGTGCGGAGGTTCTTGCTTGCGTTTTTGGCGTTTTTTGCCAAAATTTCAGTGTATTCGTCCAAGTTGGAATATTTTTGAGTCATAATTTTAATATAGAAACTTGATTTTCGTCACACAATAGTGTATTTTAAAAATACAGGTTTGTTTTTACTCGCGACAAAGGTTTGTAGTCGCAGGGTATCGGACTTGGGTGTTCAGACTCGGTGTGCTTCTCTCCACACCGAGTCTTTTTTTGCGCTTTTTGCGCCCTAAATGCCGTAAAGGCGGTTGTGGGCGAGGCAGTTGGCAAGTTTCTTGTACTCGGTGACGAAATTTTCGTGGCTCGGGGCATCGCCGAGGGCCCGGTAGAGGGTGCTCGAGAGAGTGCCGCGGGCGAGCATCTGTTCCATGACGTTGTACGAAACCTCGGTGAGGTCGCCCTTCACGGCGTCGAACACATGTTTCCAGAGTTCGCCGGCGGTGCATTTGCCGCTCATGCCGAACACAGCCAGGAATTCGGGCCACTCGATGATGGTGTCCTCGGCATCGCGGGTGGTGGCCGTAAGGAGCGTGGCGAGGCGTTCCGTATCGAAGTCGCGCAAGAATTCGCGGTATTCGTTCATGGTGTGCGGCGCATTTTTGTTTGCGAGTTTGCCGCTCGCGATAGCCTTGAGCGTCGCGACTTCCATTTCCACGATGGCGATGTCCGCGTTCGGGCATTCCTGGATATCGACGAGTCGGATTTCGATGGCCCCGCGGTCAAAGCGCGCAATGGCGCCGCGGCTGTTGAGGAAGAAATGGTTCAGCAGGTGCTCGGGATCGTAGGGGGCAATGGCCTTCTTGACCTTGTCGAAGATTTGCGTATTGTACTCGTCGTAGGTGTACGCCTTCTCGGGAATCACTAGCCCAGCGATTTCGGGGACCTTGTCCTGGTTGTGGCGGTAGACCTCGATGCGGGCGTCCTTGAAGCCAGTGTATTTGCCGTCGAGGTAGGGGCTGCTCGCCGCGATGGCGGGAATGAGCGGCAAGAGCAGGCGAATGGCGGCATGGAGCTCGCCGAATTCATCGTCGCCGTCAAAAGAGAGGTTCAGGTGGGTGCTCTGCAGGTTCGCCCAGCCGTGGCCCTTGCAGTTGAAGATGCGGTCGTACGTCTGGTAGATGTCGTTGCAGTCGTAGGGCCACAGCTGCATTTCGGCCGGATCCATGAAGGGGTGCGCGGCGCTTGGCAATAGCATTGCGTTGATTTTTTCGAGTTTCTTGTTCGCGCGGCGGATTTCGTGGAAAAAACGCTTGCCGAGCCCGTCAAAAGTGGACTTGGGGTGCGCGCACTTGAATTCGAGCACATGGCTCACGAGCTCGTTCGATAGCCCGATATCATCGTATTCCACGTCGGAAAGCTGGTTGCCGTCCTTGTCCTTGCCAAGCGGGATGTCGGCGCGGGGCAGCACCTGCAACGTATCGCGGTCCACGATCATGAATTCCATTTCGACGCCGAAGCGTTCCCAGATTTTAAAGTTGCTCATGACAATCTCTCTTCGTCAAATCCTTTCAGGGCTCAGGATGACGTCTCGTTAATAATTCCAGAAGTCTTTCTCGTGCTGCATTATCTTGTGTTGCGCGGCGTGCATGCGTTCTTCGATGCGGCGGCGCAGGCTCCTCATGATGGTGAGGTAGAGTTTCTTTTTGCCCACGAGGTCCTCGATGCCGTGGTCGATACTCGGGTTATCGTTCACCTCGATTACGACCGGGTGTCCGTGGATTTCCTTGAGGTCCACGCCGTAGAGCCCGTTGCCTATAAGGCTTGCCACGCGGAGCGCCGTCTTCACGATGCCGTGGGGCACGCTCTCTATTGGCAGGCAGTCCCACTTGCCGCAGGTGCCCTGCTTGTTTTTGCTGTCCCAGTTGTAAATCTGCCAGTGGTTCTTGGCCATGTAGTACTTGCAGGCGTAAAGCGGCTTGCCGTCGAGGATGCCGATTCGCCAGTCAAAGTCGGTGGGCGTGAATTCCTGCGCGATGAGCAAGTCGCTGTGCTCGAACATCGTGTCGAGAATCTGCTCGAGTTCTTCCTTGTCGTTCGCCTTCTTGACGCCGAGGCTGAAACTTGAATCGGGCGTCTTGATGACCATGGGGAAACCGAGTTCCTTCGCGAGCGTGTGGCGGTTCTCGCTGTGCACGATAATCGTCTTGGGTGCTGGAATCTTACCCACGGTCATGAGTTCTTGCAGATAAACTTTGTTGGAGCAGCGCAGGATGCTGTCGGGGTCGTCGATGACGGCGATGCCTTCGCTCTGGGCGCGGCGCGCGAACGCGTAGGTGTGGTGGTTCACGTTCGTCGTCTCGCGGATGAATATGGCGTCGAATTCGCCTACGCGGTGGTAGTCCTTCTTGGTGATGAGCTCCACGCGGAATCCCGTGTCTTGCGCCGCCTCGATGAAGTTGTGGATGGCCTGCTTGTTGCTCGGCGGCTCCACCTCGTCGGGGTTCACTAGGATGCCGAGGTCGTACACGTAGTCTTCGCTCTTGGCGGAGGTATAGCGCGTCTTCTCGAAGTACTCGATGGCGAACTGGTCCACCATCTCTTTGTGCGTCTCGGGAATTTCGTCGACGCTGATGGGGCGGATGCTCTGGATGAACCACTTCTGCTTGAATACGAACTTGGCGCGGAGCAGCGGGGCCTGGAAAATGCGGTAGAGCTCCTGCGAAAGCTCCAGGTACTGGGCGCTCACGTTCTGGCCGAAGTAGATGGAGAGCACGAATTCCGTGCCGGTGAGCTTGTGAAGGCTCTTCTGGATGAGCTCGTCGATGTCGTCGCTGATGATTTTCACGACGGCGGGGGCCTTGAAGTCGCGGATGTTCTTGACGTTCGGGATGACCTTGTGGCCACGCGCCTCGGCAAGCAGGCTCACGTAGTAACCCTTGCTCTGGTAGCTGTAGTCGCGGCACAGGTTGAACACGCGCACGCTCCTTTGCGTGGTGAACTCCGGATTGGTGAGGTAGTCTTTCGCCGATACGATTTCGGCTTCGGGAATATGGAACTTCCAATGCTTTGGATTGTTTACGACAATTATTTTTTTCATGATACGGATTTCTCTACGAAAAATCAGCGCATCGGGTAGCCGTCCTTAAGGCTTTCGTCGTAGTGGGCGCGTTCTCCGCCAATGAACTTCGGACGCGTCCTTGCGGCAAGCACGATAGCTTTACCGATGTGGTTTTGTTCAAGCCGCAGCGGGACTGCGACCTCTTTTAAATGCATGCCAATAAGCGTACCGCCAATGTCGATTCCGGCGTCGGCCTTGATATGCTCGATGGCAGCGGGGTGTTCAAATGCGTTGTAGCAGGCGGTGGCGAAAGAGCCGCCGGCCTTGGGCTGCGGTACCACGTTCACGATTTCGGCGTTGGGTACAGCTGCGCGCTCGATGATGATGGCGCGGTTCAGGTGCTCGCAGCACTGTGCCGCGATGTAGATACCGAGCGGCTTGAAAACGGACTGCAAACCTTCGAAAATGGCCTTGCCGACTTCGGGCACGGAATGGCTACCGATGTCGTTGCCGAGTGTGGAGCTCGTGCTGCAACCGATGACCACGATATTGCCCGCCGTGAGGTGAGCCTTTTCTACAAGTTCTTTAGCGGCGTTTATCGCGTCGTTACGAATCTGTTCGACAACATTCTTGTCGTCTATTTCGTATGTAATGCCTGCCATAATTTCGCCCTTTAAACAAACATTACGGCTCCGTTACAGATGATGGACTTTACTCTCGTCTTTCGTCTGTAGGCCGAAGGCCGTTCTCTCGTCTAATTTACTCCCACTCAATGGTTCCTGGAGGCTTGTGGGTCACGTCGTACCACAGCGAGCCTGCGCCTTCGGCTTCGAACTTACGCCAGAGACCGGCGAGCATTCCCTGGTCGATTTCGGCGAAGTTTGCCGTCATGGCTTCGGTGGAGTTCACCGGGCGCATCACGATGCAGGGCTTGTTAGCCGTGCGGAGCGGAACGAGAACGACCGGCATCTGCCAGATCTTTTCGTACAGGTCGTTTGCCTGCAGGAATTCGGTGCAGATGTTGTCGAACTTGCGGAGCGTATCGAAGTTTTCGCGCGTGGCGAACTGTTCCACAAGCTTCGGGTCTTCATCGGCAACGCTACCAATCTGGTAAATCACGCGGTTGATAGCCTTGAAGCGGTTGGCAAGTTCGGTGGAGAACTTTTCGCAATCTTTCCAGGAGAGGCCTGGAGTGGTGATGAGGAACGGCTGCGCGTAGGTACGGCCGTCACCCTGCACGCCCACGCTCTTGATGGGGAGCAGGCGGCCTGCAATGTTGTTCGCCTTCAGGTAGTCGGCGAGGCTCTGGCCCGAAGTGTCGCGAACATCTTCAAACTTCACCATGTCATCGGAGAGCACGCCGTCGCTGCAGAGCAGGCGAACGCCGAGGCCCGGACCCGGGAACGGGTGACGCCACACGAGGTTGTGCGGAATGCCGAGTTCTTCACCGAGGGCGCGGACTTCGTCCTTGTACAGGTCGGCGAGCGGTTCCAGCACGAGACCCTTTTCCATGAGGTCCAGGACTTCCTGCACGCGGTTGTGGTGCGTCTTGATCTTGTCGGCATTCTTGGTGCCGCCGCTTTCGATGGTGTCGGGGTAGATAGTGCCCTGCGCCATCATCCACTGGTTCGGATCGAGGTTGAGCTTCGCCATTTCCTCGTCCTTCACCGTCAGGAATTCCTTGCCGATGATGCCGCGCTTGGTTTCGGGCGCGGTCACGCCCTTGAGCTTCGCGAGGAAGTGTTCGCTCGCGTCGCGCACCTTCAAGTTGTTCATGCCTTCCTTCGTGAGGAAGTCCATAATTTTCTGCGATTCGCCGAGGCGCATCATGCCGTTATCCACATGCAGACCCAAGACTTTTTCCGGTCCGAGCACGCGGTTCAGGAGCACGAATGCCACGGTGGAGTCCACTCCGCCGGATACGAGCAAGAAGACCTTGCGGTCCTTGACCTGGTCCTTGATTCTCTGCGTGATGAGCGGCAGGTAGCTCTTCATGTTCCAAGTCTTTTGGGCACCCGTAAAGTCGACGAAGTTTTCGAGCAACTTCATGCCGAACTTGCTGTGCGTGACTTCGGGGTGGAACTGGATGCCGAAAATCTGGCGTTCGGGCTTGTCGCTGTCGAAGGCGACGGCGGCGATTTCGCAGTCCTTGGTGCTGGCCACGATCTTGTAGCCTTCGGGGAGCTTTGTCACCTGGTCGCCGTGGCTCATCCACATCGGGGAGGCCTTCGGGAGGTCCTTCAGAATCGGGCACTTTTCGTCACCCACGATGAGGTCTGCAATGCCATATTCTTTCACCTTGCCCGGTTCCACGTGACCGCCCAACTGCTGGGCGATGAGCTGGTGACCGTAGCAGATGCCGAGCTTCGGCACCGGGAGGTCCAGAATTTCGGGATTGTATTCCGGAGCGTCAGCCGCATAAACGCTAGACGGACCGCCACTGTAGATGATTCCCTTCACGCCTTCCAGTTCAGAGACCGGGGCGGCGGGGGAGTGGATTTCGGTAAATACGCCCAAGCGGCGCACGCGGTTCGCGATCAGGTGGGCGTATTGCCCGCCAAAGTCCAAAACTGCAATAGTATCGACGTTTTTCATACGGGGCCAAAAATAGAAATTTTACTCGGCGGCGCTCATTTCGCGCGCAAGTTCGATAAGCGTCTGTACGCCGAATCCGGTCGCGCCGTAGTCGGTGTATTTCCACTGCTTGGTTACGAAAGCCGTACCTGCGATATCCCAGTGGGCCCAGGCGGTATTCTCGGGGATGAATTCTTGCAAGAACAGTGCTGCCGCGATGGCGCCAGCGTCGGTTCCCGTATTCTTGAGGTCGGCGAACTTGTCCTTGAGCGCGTCGGCGTATTCTTCTTCGAGCGGCATGCTCCAGAACTTTTCGCAGCAGGCTTCACCGCAGTTGATTACCTTGAGTCCGAGGTCGTCGTCGTTGCTGAAGAATCCGGCGACGGCGTACCCGAGGGCGCGTACCATGGCGCCCGTGAGGGTGGCGATGTCCACGATGTGCGTGGCGCCGACGATTCCCGCTTCGGCAAAGCCGTCAGTGAGCACTAGGCGGCCTTCGGCATCGGTGTTGTCGACCATGACGGTCTTGCTGTTCTTGGCCTTGAAGATGTCGCCCGGCAGTACGGACTTGTTGCCGATGGCGTTCTCGGCGAGGCAGCAGACGGCACTCACCTTGATGGGAAGTTCAAGGGTCGCGATGGCCTGGATGGCGGCGAGCGCGGTGGCCGCACCGCTCATGTCGCTAATCATTTCGGGCATGGATTTGGGCGGCTTGAGGCAGAGACCGCCGGTGTCGAAGGTAAGGCCCTTGCCGACGATGACCAGGTGGTCCTTGGAGGTGCGCTTGGCGGGCTTGTATTCGAGCGTGACCATGTACGGTTCGTGCGAGCTGCCCTTGCCGACGGTCACGAGGCCCATGAAGCCTTCCTTTTCAAGCTGCTTCATGTTGCGGACCTTGATGGAAAGTCCCGGGGTGTACTTGGCGATGGTGTTCGCGCGGTCCACGAATTCGGCGGGGAAGAGGTCGCTGGAACTCGTGTTGATGAGGTTCTTGGCGAGGATGACGGCCTTCTGCTCGACGGCTACGTCTTCGGCAATCTTCTTGAATTCCTTGAGGCGGTCGCCCGCGACAATCTCGAACGTTACCTGGAAATCTTCTTTCTGTTTACTCTTGTAGGCGTCGAACTTGTAGTCGGCGTAGTGGAGGCCGTGGAGGATGGCCTTGAACTGTTCGTTGGCTGCATCGGCGAGGAAGAGGCTCACGCAGGCGACCTGCTTTTTCATGGCCTTCTTGGCCAGGCGGTAGGCTGCCATGCGCAGGTGGTCGAGCGAGGAGAGCCCGCGTTCCTTGGCGGCGTCTACGAAGAAGGTGTTGTTGCCGTCGATTTCTAGAAATTCGAGGTCTTCGAACGGGCCGTCCTTCATGCCTTTCAGTACAGATTCTGCCTGGTCGAGGGCCTTGTTGGAAAGGACCTTGGAAAACTGGATGGATTCCTTGACAAAAAAGAGGGCGTAAGCCTTTTCGTTGCTGGCTTTGGCCGCTTCGCTTGCGATGATGTTCAGTTTCATGTCTTAAATGTAGTTTTTTTGGCGCATTTTTGTTTTTTGCCGCCAAAAATGCTATAATAACAATGTAAAAATGGAGGTTCCTATGAATCACAAGATTTCTGGTATTCTTTCTGTCCTCGCCCTTTCGGCGTTTGCCTTTGCGCAGGAACCCGCTGCTGCTCCTGCCGCCGCTGCTCCCGCAGCGGAAGCTCCCGCTGTCGCTGAACAGCCCGCCGCTCCTGAAGCAGCCCCTGCCGCTGTTGCAGAACAGCCTGCAGCTCCTGCCGCTGCTCCTGCCGCTGAAGAAGCTCCCGCCCCGGTGGCGGTACGTGGTGGGGAAGTCCCGGCCCAGGAACCGGCCGTTGCCGCTCCGGCCCCGACAGAGACCAAGACTGTGACCAAGGTCATTTACCAGCCGGTCTACACGACCGAACCGACTGCGGTCCGCAATCCCGAATACACTCCGGTGCAGACGGTCTACGTGGCACAGGCTCCCGGCAAGGATACGGTGACGTTTGATGAACTTCGTGGTTTTGTCCCCATCAAGACGCTCATCGGCTTGCAGGGCGCTGTCGGTTCGTACATTATCAGCTCGAACAGGGATAACTTCGATTATTTCGAAGATTATTATGGCCTTACCTGGCGCGTGGGTGCATTCACCGTTTTCCCGTTGACGGACTATACGGTGGGTCTGCGCTTGGGAGTCTTGTATGAACAGAGCGAGGCCAGCACGACCGAGACCTACATTTCCAACTCTATCAAGGCAAAGTTCAAGCAGCGCAAGATTGACGTGCCTGTGCTCTTTGCGTTCAAGAGCCCGCGCTCTACGTTCATGTTCGAGGTCGGTACGCAGATGTCCTTCCCGATCAAAGACGAGTTCAAGGTTTCCTATACGGATGAGAGCTACAAGCTCGACATGATTGACAAGGATTACCGCAAGATGCTTGACTGGGATCTTGTCATTGGTTTCGCCGTGCGTGCGAACAAGTACGTGGGCCTGGATTTCCAGATCAACGGTGGCTTCTCCGAGATGTACGATTGCGAAAAGGTCGAATACGACCTGTTTAACCTCAATTCGTTGTCTGCATCCTCCTTCATGCTGGGACTTTCCTTCTACATCCTCTAAAAAATGCTTTTACCAATCATTGCTGTCATTCTCGGACTTGCCGTACTCGTATGGAGCGCGGACAAGTTTGTGGACGGCGCCGTGGGTGTCGCGAAGTTTTGCGGCATGTCCACGCTCTTGATTGGGATGGTGATTGTCGGTTTCGGGACGTCGGCGCCGGAGATGGTCGTTTCGGCCATTTCGGCAATGCAGGATGCCCCGGAACTGGCTCTCGGCAATGCTTATGGGAGCAACATCGCAAACATTGCGCTCATCCTTGGCGTGACGGCGGTAATTTCCCCGGTCATCGTGGTGCGGAAGGCGCTGAAGCGCGACCTGCCCGTGCTGATTGCGGTGACCGTACTTGCCGTGATTCTCGCCCTGGACGGGGCCATCGGGCGTATCGACGGTATCGTGCTGTTGCTCGTGTTTGCGGGCGTGATGGGTTTCAATATCATTTCGGAAATCCGCCAGAAGCACAAGGCCGGCCATGTCGAGGACTCGGAAGAAAGTTCCAAGGAGGTTTCGCTCGGCAAGTCTTTGCTGTGGCTCCTGCTCGGGCTTGCCCTGTTGGTGGCGAGTTCCCGTGCTCTCGTATGGGGTGCGGTGGCGATTGCGCGCGCCCTGGGCGTGAGCGACCTGCTGATTGGCCTTACGATTGTCGCTGTGGGCACCTCGCTCCCGGAACTCGCGAGTTCCATTGCCGCGGCACGCAAGGGCGAAGACGATCTCGCCTTCGGCAATATCATCGGTTCGAACCTGTTCAACACGCTCGCGGTCGTAGGTATCGCTGCGACAATTGCGCCGATGGATTCCTTCGAAGCGTCGGTGCTGAGCCGCGACATGCCTGTCATGGCGGTCTTGACCATATTGCTATTGCTGTTCGGACTGCCCGTGCGCAAAAAGCGGATTGATGCCGGCGGTCACCGCATCGGCCGTATCAACCGCATTGAAGGCGCGACCTTCCTCGCCATCTACGTAGGCTACATCGCATTCCTGATAGCCCAGGCGATGTAGAGGACGGCTTTGTAGGGTGCGGGCTATGGGCTCGCGACCTTCGGTCGCTTTGGGGTATGGGGTGATGGATGATGTGGAACGTCATCCTCGCTGCGCGAGGATCCATCCAGTTCATAATGCGGCTTTCGAGAGTGATGGATCCTCCTCGCTAGGCTCGGAGGATGACCACTGCCTACTGTCTACTAAACCGGCGGGAAGAACAGGTACGCAATCGCGATAGCTGCAATCACACCGACTGCATCTGCGATGAGCGCGCATGTGACGGCGTGGCGCGTCTTCTTGACGCCCACGGAACCGAAGTACACCGCGATGATGTAGAACGTGGTGTCGGCGGCGCCCTGGAACATACAACTTAAGCGTCCGGCGAAGCTGTCGGGGCCGAGCGTCTTCATGGCATCGATCATCATGCCGCGGGCACCGCTACCGCTGAGCGGCTTCATGAATGCGGTGGGGAGCGCGGGAACAACGTCGTTGCCGATGCCGAAACATCCGAGCACCCACGAGATTCCGTTCATGAGCAAGTCCATCGCACCGCTGGCGCGGAATACCGCGACACCCACGAGGATGGCCACCAGGTAAGGAATCACCATGACCGCCGTATGGAAGCCTTCCTTGGCGCCTTCTACAAAGGCTTCGTAGGCCTGTACCTTCTTGTACACGGCAAGCGCGAGGAACGCAACGATAATGCCGAAGAGGACAATCCCGCTGATGAACAGGCTCGATACGCCGATGGCGTCGGCGGTGAGTCTGGAGAAGTAGGCGAGGGTCGCAACTACAACTGCGGTAAGCCCGCCGATCCAGGCGAGAGTCACGGGGTCGCGCAGTTTAATCTTCTGGAAAAAGCTTACGGCGATAATGCCTGCAATCGTGCTGAAGAATGTTGCCAACAAGATGGGGAGGAACACGTCGCTCGGGTTGGCTGCACCCATCTGGGCACGGTACGTCATGATGCTCACCGGAATCAGCGTGAGTCCGCTCGCATTCAAGACGAGGAACAAAATCTGCGAGTCGCTCGCGACGCTCTTGTCTTCGTTCGGGTTGAGTTCCTGCAGCTGCTTCATCGCCTGCAGGCCCATCGGCGTGGCCGCGTTGTCGAGCCCGAGCATGTTCGCGCTGATGTTCATGAGCATGGTGCCCACAACCGGATGGCCTTTCGGGATTTCCGGGAAGAGCCTGGTAAAGAGGGGCTGCACGATGCGGGCGAGAATCTGTACGGCACCGGCCTTTTCACCGATTTTCAAGATACCGAGCCAGAGCGAGAGAATACCCGTGAGGCCGAGAGCGATTTCGAACGCGGTCTTCGACATGTCGAATGCGCCGAGGATTGCCTTGTTGAAGATTCCAGAGTCGCCGAAGGCGAGCCACTGGACCATACATGCGACAAAAGCGCCAAAGAAGAATATAAGCCAGATTACGTTTAAAACCATGATTTAAATATAGGTTAAGAAATTTCGGCCGAGGCGAGTTCGCTGCCGTCGTCGAGCTTGTGGATGCTGAAACGGGCAGGGGAGGCGCCATTCGCGCTTTCGTACAGCCCGAAAGTGGGCGGGTTGCCACCCTTGGGGAGGCTCGTGGAGCCGGGATTCACGAGCAGTACGCCTTTGAAGTTCTTCTCGAGTTTCCAGATGTGCGTGTGGCCATAGAGGTAGGCGTTGACAGGGATTCCGTCCAGTTCCGGATCGCCGGGCGACAAGGTGTGTAGCGCATCTGCCGGAAAACATTCCGGCATAAAGATGTGCCCGTGGCTCAAGAACAGGGTCGCATTATCGTCTTTCACGACGGCGTATTCGTCCTGGATCGGGAACTCGAGCATCATCAGGTCCACGTCGGCATCGCAGTTGCCGCGTACGGCGGTGATGCGGCCCTTGTAGGGCTCGAGCGCTTCCACGACACCCATCGGGCCGTGCCCTGCGGGGAGCGGATTACGCGGGCCGTGATAGAGCGTGTCGCCCAGCAAAAAAATCTTGTCGCAGTTGAACTTTTCAAAGAACGAAAGCGCCTGCCTGGCGGCAATTGCGGAGCCGTGAATGTCAGAAAGAATTAAAGCCTTCATACTCCGTTCCTATTTTACCATAATCATCGGGCTTGTTTCGCTCAACAGGTAGTTCCATTCCTCGCGGATCTTCTCGTATTCGCTCGGGTCGGCGTAAAGCGCGAAGGTGGTCCACTTGATGGAAGACTGTGCCGTTGTCCCGCTGGCCTTGTCGTTCCCCTTCTCGAAGCTCACGTAGTCGGGCGTGCGCTGGAATTTTTTGGGCCCGACGATGTTTACGGTACGCCCGCTGGCCGCCTTGACGGTGAGGCTGTAGCTGAACTGCGTTTCGTGCGGCATGCGGATGGGGTGGTGGCGCTTGGAAACCTTCGGGAGTTTGAAGAGGCTCCTTTCCCACACGTTCGGGAATCGTCCCTTGAGTTCGGAACCGCCCTGGCCGAAGTACACCTTCGATGCATAGGTGGCTATGAGGACAAGCGGCTTGTTGAATTCGGCGAGGTTCTCGATGCGGATGTTGCCGATGCTCACGTCGGGGACTCCTGCCGCCATGAAGTCTTCGAGCAGCTGTTCTTGTTCTTTTACGTCGCGGCCGTAGAACTTGTTGCGGATGGCGCTTGCGAACTTGCCTTCGAGCGATACGGAGTCGCGGAATTCGCATTCGCCGTCGTTGCCGATGAACAGGCGGTGGTCTACCGCAATCTTGTGTTCCTGGTTGTCTTCGAGAATCGGCGTCGTCATGACCTTGCTGTTTTCGTCGTCGATGATGAGCGCGACCTTGCCTTCCATATCGAGCGGTACGGGGCGTTCGTTACCCGTCTTGTCGGTCGCGTCGACCCACATCTCGCTTACCTTGTCCTGCTTGGGGATGTAGAGGATCATGTGGTTGAACTGCTGGATGGTGGGGAGGTGCTCGAAGCCTTCTTCAGTAAGGTGGATGGCGGCGAGGTAGCTCTTGACGCCGATGGCCTGCAACATTTCCTTGAGCAACAGAGCCATGTCCTTGCAGTCGCCACGACGCTCCTTGAGCGTCACTTCGGCGGTTTGGGGGATAAGGCTATGACCGCCGAAGCGGACATCGCGGTAGCGGATGTCGTGGCGCACAAAGCGGACTATCGCCTTCACGGCCTCGTCACCGAGCCTGCTGCCGCGAACTTCGAATGCTTTTTCGCGGACGCTCACGGCCTGCTTGAACTGGTGCTTGATGAGGTTGTGGTAGTCTTCGCCGACGGCGCTCCATTCCTGCTTTCCGGTGAGCATAAGCCCTGCGCCGAAGTCGCGATAGACGGGCATGTACATCTCGTGGCGCACCACGACCGGGTTGTCGATCTTCCATTCGATTCCGCCTTTGATGTTGCTCTTTTCGAGCGGGCCGTATTCCTCGGTCACGAACTTGGAAGTGTCCGCGTAGATGCGGAAGATGGACTGGCCTACAGGAATGTCCCTGCTGCTCACGAAGTTGGTATAGGGAATCATTCCCTTGTTCTGGATGTTCGTACGGCTGTACTGCATGTAGATGAAGTCGCCGGGAGCGAGGTCTTGCAGCGGGAAGTGCGCCGTCTGGCTCTCGTTGCCGCCGCCAATTTCGGTAGCGTACGTGATGTAGGCTCCGTTGAGGCTAGCTTTCTGCTTCAGGTTCCAGTTGCTGTCGTAAACCTCGAGCGCATTGATGTAGATTCGGTCGAAACCGGGCAAGAAGTCGAACGTGAACTCGCGGTAGATGGCCGCTCCGCGCTGGTCGAGGATTTCCATGAGGGTCTCCTCGGTGCGGGTCCACGCGTATCCCTTGTCGCCCGCCTTCTCGGCCTTGATGGTTTCTTTCTGGTAGTGCACGACGGCGGGGAAGTCGCCTTCGGTACCGGCGGACTTTGCGCTTGGGCGCAGCAGGGCCTTCAGGTCTTTCGGACGTTCTTCGACAGGCGTGATGGGCTTTTGCAGCGTGCGGTTGTCGGCCTTGCCGAGGAATGCCTTGGTGGCGCTGAGGAAACTCTTCGCGTCTTCGTTGTCGGGCTTGAGCGCGAGCGCCTTGCTGAGCGACTTTTCGGCTTCGCGGTAGTTCCTGCTATAGAACAGGATCTTGCCCTGCATAGTCCAAATCTTGTAGTCGTTCTTGTCCTTGGCGAGCGTCTCTTCGCTGATGGCGCGTGCTTCGTCGTAGCGGGCGAGGAACACGAGCGCGTCCATCAACGTTTCGCCGAGTTCCTTGCTCATGCCGAAACGTCCGCGCACGCCGTACAGCACGTCGACGGCTTCGGCGTACTGGTCCAGGCCCATGTAAGTCTTTGCGAGGTAGACGCCCAGGCGGCTGCTCGGCTGCCTGTCGTAGAGTCTCTGTACCACCACAAGCGACTGGTGGCGTTGGCCGAGTCCCCACAGGGCGTCGCTTAGGTTGATGACGTATTCCGGGTTGTTGGGCGTGTAGCGCAGCGCCCCTTCGGCGCATTCGCGGGCGTGGCCGTAGTCAAAGAGCGCCTCGTACATCTCGCCGAGGATGGATAGCAGCTTGCCGTTCTTGCGCACGAGTTCCATCTGGCTCGTAAAGTAGCTGATGCCCGGGCCATACAGTTCCTTCATCTGGTACACGAAACCGCAGTTGATGAGGTAGAGCGGTTCTTCGGGGTCCATCTTGTTCGCGCGTTCAAAATAGCTGAGGGCCACGAGCGGCTGGTTCTCGAGGAGGCGCAAAATGCCCACCTGGCTCATCACGGCGGCGTTGAACTTCGCCTGTTTCTTGGCGGATTCGGCGTCGGTTGCCTGTTCCGGCTTCGCTCCTACAGCTAGCCCTTCGACGGCGTTGTCCATAATCTTGGAATACTTCTTCTTGTTGATTCCCTGCGTCCAGCTGGCGATGAGGATGCCGCGGCCATTATCGTAGAAGTAGCGGCCCTTGTAGTAGAAGTCGAACTTGTTGACGGTGTGGGTGAGGGTGAATTCCTGGGCGTAGCGGTCGCCCACCTTGGTGCGCTGCGTTTCGAGCGTGGGCTCGTTCGGGTCGACACCGAGCTTTACGAGCAGCACCTTGAACATGTCCTGCTGGTTCACTTCTTCGCTCGGGACCATCGCGCCGTAGACGAACAGCGAGATGTCTTCGGCCTTGTTGCTGAGCACGAGGTCCGGGTCGTCGTTCTGCCTTGCGATTCCCGTCCAGAAGTGCCAAAGCGTGTCCTTCGTGCTCCACTTGTAGCCGAGAGCGGTACTTTCGTATTGCTGGACGCGTTCCGGGGAGAGTTCCGGGCCTTCCTCTTCGGGGATGTCTTTCAGTTCGAATCCGGCGAAGAACTCCTTCCATTCTTCCTTGAGCGCTCCGGCGGGCAGTGTCACGTCCGTCGCCGACAGGCTTAGCGAATAAATGCGGTTCCCGGCGCCGGTGACGAGGCCCACGGCCTCGTAGGGCGTTTCGTAGCGCTTGCCCGCCACGTCGAAGAACGCCCCCGTGACCCCGAAGGCCACTTCCGGGTACGTTTCGGCGAGGGTCGCCTTCTTGCCGCTGGCCTCGTACGTCTGCATTTCCATCTGGGCGCGGTCCATGAGCTTCAGCGGCTCGCCCTTCGGGAGTTCGATTTCCACGAGTACGGCACGGCGGCCGGTGCTAGCGTTGTAGAATTCGTAGGGGACGCCGCTTTCGTGGACGCCGTCTTCGCCGACTATCGCCCAGTCGCCCCCCGGGAGCTTGAAGCTGAAGCCGTCTGAATCGTAAGAACCTGCGGAGTGGGACTGCCGATGGGCCGATTTTTTTGAGGTCCCTGAGCCTGTCGAAGGGCTGTCGTCAAAATAGTTGTCGGTATAGCTGCCCTCGTCTGCGCTCTGCTGTGGGTCGGACTCGGTCAGGGGTTGCCCGTTTCCGGCACAGGAAACTAGCGACAAGGCGAAAAACAGTGCGGATAGCGGGGCACAGGCAATATGAAGACAGTTCTTAGACGCGGAAAAATTCATAAGTGCAAAGATACAAAAACGATTTGGGGATGTTGTTTGTAAATTTAAATTACGGATGAAGCGGATTATATTTAGCTAGATTTTTTATGAAAAAATGTTTTGGGGGCTTTATGAAGCATTTGGTTTATGTTTTTGCGCTTGCGTTGACGTTACTGTTCGTCGCCTGTGGCGATGATGACAGCAGCAGCTTCGTGAGTCCGGAGAAGGAATCTTCGTCTAGCGAAATCCTGAGCAGCGGCGACGGGACCAGTGACGGCAATGGAGACAAATCCTGCAGCAGCGTCTCGTCCTCATCGACGAACAGTTCGTCTACGGATGCCAAGAGCAGTGGTGGAGATTCCAGTCCCGCCTCGTCCAGCGTTAAGTCGAGTAGCTCGGTTGGAAAAGGAAACTCTTCATCAAGCGCAGATTTCTTGACAATATTAGAAGAAAATCCAACAGAGTGCGATGATGAAGGATTGTATTCTTACGTTCTTTATGAAGGCGTTTCTTATCGATTGCTTTGTCAAAATGGTTTTCTAGTTTACTCCCCCGAGTCGTCCAGTTCTTCCGTGAAATCAAGCAGCAGCTACTTCAACATGTCGAAGCAGTATAACGACAAAGAGTGGATTAAGTACGAGAGGTTTGTCGACCCGCGCGACAATCAGGAATACAGGACGATTACAGTAGAAAAGGAAGCGTATAATAGAACTTTGGTTATTCTTGCGGGCAATCTGAATTACGGCAATATGGTAACTGCGAAGACGGCAACGTATTCGGACGAGACTGTCGAGAAGTTCTGCTACAATGACGATCCGTGGTACTGCGAGAACGGTTTTGGAGGCCTTTATACGTGGAGCGAGGCCATGGGACTGCCCCGGGCGTGCGATACGGTTGCGCTTGGTTCGACACCGGAATGCCCAGAAGCGACGGGTATTGGGGAAGATGGTCGTCGACAGGGAATATGCCCTGATGGTTGGCATGTAATGAATGAATCTGAGTGGCGTATGATGCCTACTAGCGAAGGGTTCGGTGCCAAACCGATGCTTTCTCAAGTTTTTGATGGTGATGACGATATCGGGCTTGCCGTTTTGCTGGGAGGAGGGTATTATAGGGGGAAATATGATGGCCTTGGAATCAACATTGATTTCTGGGTTGTAGAGGAATCTAGCAATAAGGAATATGTAGCAACATTTGCTGGTAGTGTTGGTATATCGGCGTATTCAAGTAAGAAAGTTGATTTCAGTGATATTGAACTAAAATTGAGTAAACTACCCGTGCGATGTGTAAAGGATTACTAGTCCCGCATCAAGACGTTCCTGGCGGTTCAAAAGAAAAACCGAGGTTCGCGAAGCCCGAAGGGACTAACAGTCTGATTGAGACCGTTCGCGCTACACTCTGGTTAATATACTCTGGTATGCGCTCACTCTCGCCATCACGCCTCGTTAATACGAGGCGCTTATGGCTCACAGAGGGCTGAGCAGTACCCGCTCTTCACACGTACCTAGCAGTAACATTACATACCAGAGCCCCTCTTGTGTTTCTTTGCGGAGAGGGGGGGGGTTTACAAAGCGAACACTCGAACGAAGTGATCGTCGTGAGCCAAAAGCGGCACTGCGCAAGCGTGCCGTGTTGGGGAGAGCGAGTGAGAAACCGGAGGTTCTTAACAAGCCAACGAACGAGCTGTCTGTATGAGCGTGCGAAATGCCACTCGAAGCAAACATATTTCCGTTAGGGACGTTCTTTTCTAGTGGGGACATCCGATGCTGACTTTCGTCAGCATGACGTTCTGCAGGACTGTCCTCTTCGACGAAAAGAAGGAGGACCCCGCCTTCGCGGGGTTGACAGCGGTTAGTTGACAGCGGTTGGGGGTGTTGCGGGGAGCTCCCCGCAGAGGGGGTAGGCGGCGACGCAGTGCCGCCGAGGGGGAGGCTTCCCCCGTCCTCCGTTGCCGGTTTGCCCGATTTTTTGTATCTTTACGCCCGTCAACGCACCATCCTGCCCCCAAAAGCGGGATGAAGCAATTTCACAATAAAACAAAAAAGGATCCAATAATGGCTCTCAAACTCGGTATCAATGGTTTCGGCCGCATCGGCCGTATGGTCTTCCGCGCTGCTGTGGAAAACTTCTCCAAGGACATTACTGTTGTCGGTATCAACGACCTTCTCGACGTTGACTACCTCGCTTACATGCTGAAGTACGACTCCGTGCACGGCGCTTTCAAGCACGACGTGTCCTTCGAAGGCAACTTCCTCATCGTCGATAGCAA